>Ga0181568_10005855_pt1 | contig 10773 bp, 16 predicted proteins | sample 101ome_20_FD_133758 | JGI IMG/M metagenome (GOLD analysis project Ga0181568, IMG submission 133758) | Coastal salt marsh microbial communities from the Groves Creek Marsh, Skidaway Island, Georgia - 101404AT metaG (megahit assembly) | ecosystem: Environmental > Aquatic > Marine > Intertidal...
CTTCACTGAATCATTTCTATTTATAACCCTATTATACCACAATTATTATACGTTGTACATACTAGATTATATAAATATAGTTGAGAGTGAGTTTCATAATAAATTTGAATTACATCTATCTAATCATAACAAAGGTAGATCAAGATGCCAGTAGCAGAGATTCTAGCAGGAATCTCACTCGTAAAAGCGAGTGTCGATTTCATAAAATCAAATATCGATACAGCAAAAGACGTAGGTGAAATAGCAGGTGCAATCGACGGATTATTTCGTGGAGCTGAAGATGTGCAAAAAGGTAGAAACAAGAAATCAAAACTTGGATTAGCAGATCAATTTGGAATTAACACTGTAGCACAAGAAGTAATTGATGCGAAGTTAGCAGAAGAAAAAATGCAAGAGATGAGGAATCTCGTAGACCTCCGTTTTGGTCCAGGAACTTGGCAAGGTATTGTTGATGAAAGGTCAAAGCGAATTGCAGAAGCAAAAGAAGCAGCGCGTCTAGCTGCAATACAAAAAAGAAAAGAAGAAGCGGAATTCTGGGAACAAATGAAGATGGTTGCTATTATAGGTGGAGCCGTTGTCATAGGTGCTGGTGCATTTATAGCAATGTTGGCATCAATATGATTTATTTGTTTTGGATCATAATAGCATATTTACTTTGGTGTTTATTCTTTGGTGCATATGCATACGAGATGATTGAAAGATATGATGTACCATATCAAAAAACTGAAATTGACAAGAAAACAGAAAGTATCAAGAAAAGGTATACAGATTGTCTTTTGCGTTACTTATCATAATAGGTTCTAATGTCTACAACTATGACCACTTGTCATATGTAGACTTAGAGACTTGTGAATATCATAGAGAAAGAGTATACGATACTTTTAAATTTAAAACGTTTGAAACTTTCAAAGTTGAGTGCGTTCAACGTTCTAAAGAATCATGAATATACAACTGAATCAATGCATAGTGTAGGACCTTCATCAAATCCTTTCTAGCATCATTATCCGTACCCTTCTTGCCATATCGTTGAGCATACTTCAAAACATTACCAATACAAAAGCCGGTACCATGACCACCATCGATGATAAATTCGGTGGCTTGAAACTGGTCTTTTGAGTAGTGTCCTTGATATGTAGAATCGATGTAGTCCTGAAACTCTTCGATCAATTCACGCTCGTTAAACTTATAATTTGGAACTTCGAGTTCCTCTGTGTCATAATTAAAAATCATGCAACTTCCTCACCTAAACGTTTGAAACCAATTGGTGATACTACAAAACAACGACCACGATCGTCGCGAATAACATCACCTACAGAAATAGAATGCATACGATCGAATCTTTCGATCTTTTCTTCTGGACCAATATTACCAATCTTGAATACTTCGTCAAGATCTTCAGCTTCGATAGCACAAACTTCTTTATATGCTTTTAAGAAGAAGATTGGATCAATATCACCAGTAAATCTTGCTTCGAAGTTTAGTGCTGCTGCTTCAGCGTTTTCGCGAAGAAACTGCTTAGTAACCTGTAAAACTGTATATCTCATAATTAGCTCCTCTTTAATTATGGTTCTATTCTACCATAAAAAAACAGGTTTGTACATGCTAAAAACGCATTTAATTAAAATATTTTACACATTTTTTCGTTGAGATATAATCGAAAACTGTTTTCCAGTGGTTATCACCCTTACCTCCAGACCCGTACTTTGCATACAAGTCTTCTTTATTATGCAATGGATTTTGTTGTATGAACCAAGTCATTGTAGTCCGCTTAACTGGTGATTCAGTATCAGCAGCATAACCATGCCATGTTACTTCATGTTCAGGACAAAATATCTTAGCTCTATTAGGTTTCCATTCTGTAGTATGATGATAATCAGTTTCGGTGCTATATAATTCAGTACCTAAATTTTTTTCAGGATGTATATAAATTACCATAGTAATGCTTTTTTCAGTAGTATCATCATGTATTGGCCAAGAAATTCCAGAATTCATACGTGATATAGATGGATAACAATAAACACTATCATATCTCCTAGCATTAGGATATAATCCATAAACATATTCAGCGCAATCTAACCATTGTTGAATAAGTTTATCACTGCGGAATTTAGTTATAAATTCTCCTTCATAAGCATCATTATCCGCGCTTCCTCTAGTACCATCATGATACAGTGCAGTATCATTTTTTTGATCGATAGAATCAACGATTTTATCAAAACAAGATTGACAAAATATATCATCAACTAATAGATGGCGCCACGGTTCTTCTACTATAGTAGCTGATTTGACTCTTGATAAAAAATCACAGATACAATCTTCGTTATGAAAATCAAGCATGGCAAAATTCTTCGATCATCGGGAATACAGGTTTTAACGCTTCTGCACAGGCTTTCGCGAGTTCGATGTGTTCTTTCTGTGTTCCATGTCCTGAACGAAGATCGACGTAATGGATCCAGGACCGAACGGTTCCGTTGACATATAGTCGAGAGTTTGTGATACCTTCCGGTAAAACTGCACGAGCTTGTTCTTTAGCGATACCATTTTCTATGGCCCATCCGTATGCTTTCTTTGCAGCATTAACTACTTCTGCTTGGTTTTGTAACCACTCGAGTTCCATCGTAACTCGTTCGTCACTATCCATCATATCTTGTAGTTCAACGCTATTTTGTCTATTCTTTGTATCTTGTAGTCTAGCCTGTCTCAATGTAAACGCAAGATCCTCAGTTGGATCTGCATAACGTTGAGAGAATTCTTGAAAAGAGAATGACCTATGTCTTAGTAATTGTCTAGCAATATCTCTGGTAGTATTTATCTCTAAGCAAGCGCTAACCATCTCGAAAGGCGACCAGTGTTTTTCTTTGATGAGATATCGTAATAGTTTTTCTGAGGTTTCGGTGTTATTTTGGTTCGAGGGATTCGAGACACGGGCGCAATAGGCAATAAGCTCTTGGATGTCTTCACCAACATATAATTCCTCCGGTGGTTTGCTATAACTAATCAGTCGTGCAGTCATCTCTAATCCTCATATCATTATTTCTTGCATAATATTTTTCAAATCCTATTTTTCTATCTATACATCCTTCGCACTTATAACATGGGGTTGTATTCTTATCACAAGAATTTGTGGTAGCCATAATATCTAATAAATTATAATCATAATACTTTTTTATTATGTCATGTTTATACAAATTGTAATAAGGTTGTAATATGCAAGTTTTACCAAAATATTCCCCTCCTTTATCACTATATAATCTTTGAGCTCCATTATATAGTTTACTTGTGCCAAAATATAATTCTCTTACATTGTGTAAATGCGCGGCACGTAATATTCCTCTTTCATGTTGGATTTCATAGGTCAAAGTGCACTTATGAATTATTTTGCTTGTATTAAATTTTTTTAATAATTTTTTAGTAGAATCAATAAAATCAGGATGTGCCGCAGCACAAACTGTATTACTTCCTTTATCTAGCACAGCATTTGATATGCAAATTACTTTATCATGGTTTTGTAATAACTCATATAGCAATATAGCGCTGTCCATTCCACCAGAAATTGCTATAGCTATAGTCATTAAGGAATTATACCCATAACATAGTTTTCTGCACAGTCTTCAGCATAACGTTCACTGTGCTCGTATAATTCTCTAGTTTGTACAAGAATATCATCTTTGTACATTTCAACGTAGAAGCCGTGAACATTCTTCATGACTTCGGCTCTTCTATCAGAGTATTCTTCTGATCCCCAATAGTCGTGTAGTTTTACCATTTATTCCTCTATTGTTATTGACCAAAACCCGGATCCGCTATCGAATGGATCATGGTAAAAAGTTCTATCTGGATTCTTCTCTCTAAATTCATCGATTGCTTTCATACAACCCTCATGCGTAGGATGATAATCATCACCACAAATCATCTTTACATCTTTGAGTAAAAATAGTTCGCGACTAACATTTTCATAACTATGTAATCCATCAATATACGCAAGATCCCAGTTCGAATCATCTTCAAGAACCTCGATGCTCGTAGTTTGATGCACCTTCCTTAGATGTTTTCTTTTAGGATGATATGAAACAAAATGATCAAATACTGCCCTTTGATTTTTTTCTAAATATATATTCATACCATACATTACAGATGGATTCTTTGAATGCTTTTTACTTACACCCTGATAATGATGCATTTTCAAATCAGGATGATTCATACCAAACGTATCAACTGTAGTCAAAGTTACTTTAGGTTGAATAGCATCTAAAATAGCCCACGTTGAACCACCCCATGCACATCCAATTTCTAATATCCGACCACTTTTTAGTTTCGAAATATATTCAGACAAATGCTTAAGATGTATAGGATTATTAAATCCCGGCACATCTAAGAAAGATTCTGGATTTTTTGGTATTACGATCATAGTTTAAAGTCCTTGAATTTTGACATTTGATCATTCATCTCTGTTTTATCAAATACTGGTGTATCGTCTGTAAGATCTTGTTGACTTTCATCAACGTCAAATAACCGCATCTTTGCTCTATCTACACCAATTACAAATCTACGATTCGATGTAGGATCATTATATCTATTCTTCAATTGTTTGACCATCATTTGGCCTTGCTTCTCTAGTTCCTCAGTCGAAACAAGAGCAAACATAAGATCAGCCGTGGCAGGGAGACCAAACGACTCAGACGTGTCCTCCAAACCAACATCCGAATTCGAATAGCCAGAACGCGTAGTCTGAGTAGCACTAAAAACAGGTACATTGAATTCCACCGCCAGACCACGAAGTTCTTCTGCAATTGCCTTAACATATGTGTAAGAGTTGATAGCACCGCCCATTCCTTTCATACGAGATGATGCACAGATATTGAGATAATCAATGAAGATAATATCTGGTTCGAACTGTCTCTTCAGTTTCAATTCATTTAGTAATGCTCTAAAATGGTTAACATGTGCAGAGCCAGTAGGATATTCTTTTACAATCAGTCTACCATTTGTCTTACGAGCAATGTCTTCAACCTTTGTTCTAAACATCTCATTTGATAGGTTCGAAAGCTGATCAATAGGCACATTCAATAGGTTAGCATCGATACGTTCTGCTATTCGTTCTTCAGCCATCTCCATAGTAATGTATAAAACGTTCTTACCATCTACCAAAGCACTAGAAGCGACATGACACATAAATAAAGACTTGCCAACGCCAGTACCTGCAAGGGCAATGTTAAGTGTCTTATTAGGTACACCACCTTTTGTAATCTTGTTAAAGTACTCGAGATCAAATGGAATCCTAGACTCTTTCTTATGATAGAAATCAAAGCGTTCTTCAAGGTTGTCAATATAATCATGTCCGACATTCGTATCAAAGGCGACACCTAATGCTGTAGATAGTAAATCTGGTAATGCACCTTTAGTTAATGATTCATGTTTACCATCTATGATCGATATAGATTCCATGATTGCATTATAGATTGCCCTATCTTGACACCACTTTTCGGTAGTATCGATAAGCCATTCTTCATCAATCTTCTCTTTCGAAAACAATTGTGGCAGAATATCAACTGCCACTGTATAGTTTTCTCCAGATAATCGATCTGTTTGGTCAAGTTCAATCTTAAACGATTCACTGGTTGGAAGTCGATTATATTTTGCTACATACTTACCAGCTTCCTTAAATAATATACGGTAGATACCTTCGAAGTAATCTGGCTTGATAAATGGAAGTACCTTACGCATGTACTTCTCATCAGTTAACAGATTACGTAGTATCGTTTGTTCAAGATTTGTCTGCAAGTTTACCTTCTTCTCTCATCTTTGCACGAATCTTGGTAGCTGAGATATTATGGATTTCTTCACCAAGATCATGCTCTGTAAATGTGTAACCAACACCTCGACCATATCCAATGTCAACGATGTTTGGTACGACCATTATAACAAAGTCTTCATCGATTGTAAACCCTTCTTTTTTTAATTCAACAGTAATATTTTGCTTGACTGTTTCTATATCAAATGGATTATCATCTTGACCAGGTACACGAGAGTTCGCTTCACGTTTTTCTGGTACTTGACGAATCATGATAGCAACTTGACCTGTCATAGCGTGACAACGGCGAAAGAGTTCTGTATGACCATCATGCCATGGTTGCCAGCGACCGAGCATCTGTACTGTAGGATTTAATGGATCAAACTTCCATGGATTAAACTTACTCACTAATAATCACCCATTCTACATTATTTGTACTAGAAGTTTGTCTAAAGTTACCAGCTTTTGACCAATCGATCGAAGCGAGTAATTCTTTTTCTCCAGTTGGTAATGTCATTTCTGTATGCACAAGCACTTCTGACTGCGGAATTACCACATCAGGTTCTTTTAAATATTCATGAGCTGCAACTCCAGCTACAAGTAGAAGTAATACTTCCATTACTGATTCCTTTCCATATAGTTTTTGATAATAGGTAATAGCTGTGCATGTGTATCTTCGAACCATTCTGCAACATGATAATTACACTTATATGGCTTTTCAAACATCCTATCTGTTTGTTCAAATGTACTACCAGGTGCAGCCGGTCCATTTACAGATTGACTCTTATTAACAGTATCCATCCAAATAACATAGTCTGCATCAAACTCTTGTCTGGCTTTTTCTGTAGGAGCAACAAAATCTGTTACCGCTACTTTGCCTGCCATAACCACGCCATCTGATAAGAATTTCATACGTTGAGCCTGACGAATACGACCTTCTAAAGTAAAATCCCAATCATCATATTTTGTTCTTACTTCGTCTGCATTGATGTGTACAGCACCAAGTAAGTTTGCTAATGGTTTAGCAAGTGTAGTCTTACCACTACCAGGCAAACCACATACTAAGATCTTCATTCCATTTCCCTTATCTGAATTGAGCCATCATCATTTTCGATGGCTTCTCTAATTATCTCTTCTAATATCTCACCTACTTCTTGTTGAAGGTCTGGATCATCAATTGTCAATTCATTATCAGGAGTTTCAACGATAAAGAAGTTATAGTTTAATACACCTTCGTCTACATCATTATATGATATAGCACCAATCTGTACCACGGTTTCATTAAACATACCATCAGTAATTCGAATATGCCAGTTTTGTTCATGATCTGGACCAGGAACTAACTGATATGTTACATTCTCTTTATGCTTCCTCGATATCGAGCTCATTACTAATGTCTCCACCAATCATGAATTTATCTTTTACGAATTGTTTGAAGTCTGTTTCTTCTAAGATGGGTAACCAAAACGATTCTTCGAGGGTTTCTTTTTCTCGAACTTTTGGATCCACCAACTCTCCAGTGCTACGATCCACCCGACAGTACCAACCATTAGAAGGCTTAGCAACATAATTGCCAGACATAGCAACATCCAACAAACCGCTATAAGCGGAGACACCACCGTCCCAACTAACAGAAATAGGAATTTTAGACTTTTCTTTAACATAACGTGATTTCTCTACATTGATGACAAAGTGATAGCCTTTGATCTCTGTACCAACCTTGTCTTGTTGACGGCCAATAATCCAAATATTGTCCGCAGAATAGTATATACCCGTACCACCAGAAACAACTGCCTTAGGAAATAAACCAATCTCCATATATGTATGATTGACTGCAATAAGTGGGATGTCTTTCATATTCAGATATGGTGTGGTCATACGGAACAAGCCTTTGAGTGACTTAGCACGTGACATATCTGCTACAGACTTTTCACTAATAGCATCTTCGAGTTCTTTCTTCGATGCTAAGTTACCAACTGAATCGATAACAATAATCACCTTATCACTACGATCAAGCTCTTCGAGCTGTGCAATGATATCGAACTTTAACTCTTCAACGTTTGTGATAGGAGTATGGAGTACACGAGAAGTATCAATTCCATATTGATTAAAATATGCCTGTGGTGAACCAAACTCTGAATCATAAAATAGCATTACAGCTTCAGGATATTTTTTCATATATGCTGCAGCCATGATAAGAGCGAACGACGTTTTGAAATGCTTTGATGGTCCTGCAAGTACTGTGAGACCAGGTGCCAAACCACCATCAATTGAACCAGATAATGCGACATTGAGCATAGGTACTGGTGTTGGTACCATATCTTTTTCGTTGAAGAACTTTGATTCTGCAAGGATCTCTGATTCTTTGACCTTGCTGTTCTTCTTTAATTTATCCATAATACTCATATAAAACTCCTTTTAACTGGCCAATTATACCACATTCTCATCCAATTGTACATTATCTTTTAACTCAGGAATGACATTATATATGTGTTCATTACGAATTCTATCTAATCCCTGTGAATAAACAAAAAATGTTTGTACTAATTCTTTTTGTTGTTTTCTATTTAAATGATTCATAACTTCTGCTAATCGTTGACTATAATCCCAGTTATATTTAATTTTTGAATCTAAAATAAATTTTAACAGATCAATTCTAATTTTTTTCTTTACTTCATTATTAAGAATAGCAATATTATAATATGCTGGAGTTATAACCATATTAAATGATACTCTGTGTGGTTGTACACCTAATCCTATAAGATATTCGACAATTGCTGGTAAACGGTGCACATTAAATACACTTACTGTGATAGATGGCTGAGGATCTATTCCTGCATCTATCACCGCTTTTAAATTATCTTCTACTTTTTTCCAAACAGTGCCAGATCTAATTATTTCTGCTCTATCACCTATTTCATCAATACTAGGCCACAATCCTATAATGCTTGCTGCTGAGCGTTTGTTGCCAATCCACTTTTTCCAATAATCTATTATATTTTCATTTTTATATGTTAGTGTAGTAAGATTAGTATTGTATTCTAAATTTACGTCATATCTGCCAAGCTCATCTAATTTCTTAATTATGTACCAATGTTCATCCATCAAAAGAGGTTCACCACCTGCAAAATAAATCCTTTCGACTACATCAATATTTTTATCAATCAGATCATACGTATTTTTATTTTTTATGATTTTTGGATATTCAGTTTTATACTTCAATTTCTTAGCATCGGCAATCCATGATGAACTAAATGCAGGACCACAAGATCTACACTTTAAGTTGCATAAATTACTAAATCTAAAATCCCAATGTTTGAGCTTTAGATCGGGATTTACTGTAAGTTCTTTGTTAATCTCATCCGGAAATTTTTTAAGAGTATACTGTCTATGACTTATCGCTCCAGTTTTTTCTTTATCAAAACACCTTTTACATATTCTAGGTTGCTTGCCATCAATAAACTCTTGTCTTAATTTCATATATTTGGGTGAGTTCCATATTTCTTCTATGGGTGTATTGTTAATATTACCCATAGTATCATTGCCCTCGGTAATACAGCATGGAGCAATATCACCATTAGGATCTAGATTTAAATGTATCCAGGGTAATATACAGAAATTATCCAAAGAATGCTTCAAGTGTTGATACCTCTTCTTGTTCTTCTGTCCACTCTTTACCTTGCCAATACGGATAAGATGCTCTTGACAGATGAACTGACTGTGGTTTTTCCATAGCTTCAAAATCAAGTTGGCCAATAGGATTGATTAACTTATCGGTCCACTCATACATTTGTGTGTGAGACCTGAGTCTTTCAGTAAAGGCTATACGTACATCGTTTCGTTGTTGCCATGATCCATAGAATGGTGTGCCCTTATACCAACCAGTCTTAGGTATCTTACGTGATTCATCTTCGATAGGAAGTGGTTCCCATGTAGTAACATTTGCTTTAAATATTTTACGAATGCGTTCTACTTCTTCACCATATCTATCAGCTAGTTTATGTGCTTCTTCAATAGGATTATCAAACCTACATAGATGATGACGAATATCAATATTACCAAAATATGTTTCGATCTCGTCGTATCTGTCTTCTCTAAACGGTTCACCATTTTCTGGTATGAATGTTTCAAAACCTTTATTGATAGAACCATGTAGAGTAGAGAAAGGTACAGACACATTCTCCCACCCAGGCCGATACATACAAATAGCATGACTATCACCAAATGCAATCTTACGATAACGTTTAATCATATTGGGATCAACTGTAACTGCTGCATTCTGTAGGCGTAGTAAGTTTTCCCAATGTACATTATCCCATGTCATATCAGCTTTAGTAAGACGATCACGAAACATAGAAGCATAATCAGGAAAATCAATTATAATTGATTTAATCTTACCATTAAAATGTGATAAGGCTGACACATACTCTTGATTTGGATATGCTTGGATACCACCAAATAAATTGAGGTTACCACTCCAATCAGATCCATGATAGAAATAAATCTCATCAAATTCGCTGTAGTCTTTGACTTTATTATTAACAAGATTAATAGTTACATCATGACCAGCTTGCTTGATCTGATCTGCATAGATGATTGCTTGTGCTGCTTTATGCGAATGTATCTTGTTCGATATTGGTCCTAGACCTGTCAGTAGTACTTTCATCTTTCTTCCACTTTCTATATGAATCGATCCTATCGTATATAGTCTCGTCTTTTAGCACTGGCTCTGTGCCTACATTCCAAAATAATATATCTTTACCACTGTTTTTGGGTATGTACCTCCAAGCCTTCGCATCATATGTATCGATACTTGGGAATGGAGGTAGATCTTCTTTAATTGGTGTAGTAAATGGTTCAGGAGCTGATATGATATTACCATGTCCAACTTCACCATACTTCATGTTTCGAGCAACAGCAACCGCATGGAACTCAGCGTTTGGCCAAGCGATCTGTAATGCCCTGTGAAGTACGCCTGTAGA
>Ga0181568_10005857_pt1 | contig 10772 bp, 16 predicted proteins | sample 101ome_20_FD_133758 | JGI IMG/M metagenome (GOLD analysis project Ga0181568, IMG submission 133758) | Coastal salt marsh microbial communities from the Groves Creek Marsh, Skidaway Island, Georgia - 101404AT metaG (megahit assembly) | ecosystem: Environmental > Aquatic > Marine > Intertidal...
ATGTACATACATTCATCAAATGAACGTGGACTATCTACAGGTATGTAACTACAGTTATATCCACCAACATGACATCTATCTAATGCAGGTCCTGATGTCATTAAGGCTCTCATGCTAGGCATGACACCTAAGTTCATTATCTGCTCTGTAAGTTTTCCTTTCAAAGCTTTTGTTATATCATAGCCATGATTCTTTTTAAGATGATTAGTCATGTAGTCAAAGTATCTGTCTACAGTCTCTCCCCAATTCTCTCTTCTTTGTTCATCGTCTTTCCATCTTGCATAGCGAGAGAGTGCTATGAAGTTCTGATAGTCTGTTGGTAAATAGTTTTGTATCATTTTATTACTCCGTTATTGTTTTTATGTTTTTAATCTTAGTTCCTTCTACATCATAGAAGTATTCTTGTATGCCTTCCTCTATTTCTATTCCTACATTTTCATCAGCAGGTATAGGGTACTCTTCAGGGTCTATCTCAAGAGTAAGAAATACTTTAACTCTTATCATCGTAGACCTCAATAAGTTTATTCAGATACCACTGTGCTTTTCTTAAATCCTCTACACCATTCTTGTATCTAAATCTCCATAGGTACTTAACTATGTTACCTTGTAAGTAATAGTCAAACCCATCCACTAACATAGCTTCTAAGGCATCGATGGTTTCAATACCTGCTTTGTTGTAATGGATAGGACTATTAACCATGTCCTGTTCTTGATGTTCTGCTTCTTTTAATTTTCTAATCATATACGTCATATACCTTTCCATTATGCATTGCCTTCAGTGTCAGAATCAATAGTTATATGTATAACATTATCATTGACACCCACTATGTTAGCTTTTGGTTTGTTCTTTTGTTTTATCATATCATGATATTCTTTGTCAACAACCTTTTCAATAAAATCATTTATGTCATCACGTAGGTCACAATCATTTTCTGTTAAAGGTACTATTGCACACATCATCTTACACAGATGTAACACTTGATAATAATCATCATCATGCATTTTATTATTTTTATCTGTTATAATAGATACATCAACTGCACCATTCCATTCGTGCTTTCTATTTATATCAGGTCTTACTCTGATAATAAAATCTCTTGCTAATATTTTTCTTCTACGTGTCATCCTTTATCTCCTTTTTATTTTTGTACCTTTAAATTTGATAAAGGTAGGGTGTTTGTTCTTACCCTTTTCTTTCAACCATTCTTCAGGAATGATTCTATCATAGTATCTAAAGCCATATTTTATACACCATTCTGCATAAGTTGACTTAGCACCTTTTCTTAACTTACTTCTACTATTTGTAAACACAAAACGTATATCAAGATTAGGGTGTTGCTTCTTTATACACAGGTGTTTACGTCTGTCAGCTGCTAAGAATCTACCCTTAGTTTCTATTATAATTCCGTTGTTTAATATAAAGTCAGGAGTATATGTACGATAGGTTAAATCTTCCCACTCTATTTTTAGAGACTCGTACCCATACTTATGCTTGTGTTCTGTTAAGTATAAGGAGAGGGCATGTTCCAACCCACTCCTATACCCATGTTTTATAGCTAGTCTACGAACATCATGAGGTGACATTAAAATGTTCGCCAAGATATAAATGGATTGCTATATGAATATGTATTAGAATAACCTAAGTTTTTAAGTTCTTCTTTTACTGCTTCATCAGCTGCTTTCCTAGCTTCAATAGCATCACGCAAACCTGCTGTACGCATTTCACGATATGCTTTCTTAGCTTCAGCTAATTGCTTTTCCATTTCATCTATCTCAGACTTAAGGTCTTCAACTGACTTGCTCATTTGTATACTCCTTTCTTAGTTCTACGTAAGACACAACTTTAGGGAACTGTGCCTTAGACATTACTGAAGGTAAGTCCTTCAAGTTTTCCCAACAAGAATACTTGTAGTTACAGAAACTGCAACTAGTTCCTAGTATCTTATTGCCTGTAGGCTTTCCCCTAAACATCTCATCTACAGGTTCAAAGCATCGTTCAAACTTATTCTCATTAACTGTTTTTACTGTTGCTTCAATCTTCTGCATTTCTTTTTCAGCATCAGCATTTTGTGCTGACACATATTTAAATGCACCATTAGCTTTGTTGATTACCCACCAACCACCAATCTTTTTCTTGGCAGCTTTTGCATAAGCAACTAACTGACTAACATAACCAAAGGGGTCACCATCACTTAATGTTTCAAAGGACTCAAACTTATTATCGTATGACCATGCAGAAGCTGATTTCACATCATCAACTGCATCATCTATAACTAAGTCATACGTGCCTGATACCTTCGTATCTCCTACATCTAACGATACAGTCTTAGGGTCTTCATACTTGACACCTGCACTTTTGAGTATACCTTTGAAGACTGCTTCAACTATATCTCCTAACATCATGTTCATCATAAAGTTATTTGGTTTAGCTGAAGCAACTTCAGGTTTATTCTTCTCAAACCACAACTGACAAGTAGGTCTACCTAAGTTGGACATACGTAAAGTGAAGTCACCCCTTTTGTTATCCCCACCAAACTGCTTTCGCAGGGCATCCATAACGTCATTGCCTACCTGTTGAATTACTTCTTCAGACATAACAGACTTACCATTAACAGCATCAGACATGTACTGATGTACTGCGAGTTCAGCAGGATGGTTCATTACGCTACTTCTTCTGCATCAATGTCAACAAAGTCTTCTACTGTAGACATGTCTTCATCTTTCATATCTCTGTTTGCATTCTCACTCCAAGCATTTAATATATACTCATTGTAATTCTGCACCCAAGCTACGAAGTCAGCAAACCTTGTCTGCTCTGCATCAGTTAACTCTAACTGAGTTGTAGCATCAAGAGAAGTGACAGGTAAGTAGAAGCTATTACCATTAGGTAACTTTCTCTCTTCTGTATTAGCAGTAATGATATGCTGTACAGGTAACCTTTTCATCTTAGCTAGTTGAGAGAAGACTGCACCAACAGTTTTGAATGCATCTCTATTCTCTACTTCCCATATGAAAGGTAGTGAGTCTACTTCTACAGGATTACCTGCATCATCAGTTGGATTAACTAACTCAATCGTACCAAAGACTACACGAACTCTTTTAATCTGTCTGATTAAGTCTTGCATCTTCTCAGGTAATGCTTTGAAGTCTTTAATCCAACCTGATGGTTTGCCACAGTTGAAACTACCATCATTATCCTTCAAGTCTATATTGAGATTATCTCCCATGATAGTCTTGATGTAACGATTAGGTTTATCGCCTGTGCCCATGACGAATCTTTTATACATGAATCTCTGCATGTATGGTCTTATCTTAGCTGATGTAGCAAAGTAAGTAGGTCCATCAGGTATCTCAAGTTTATATGTGCCACCTTCAACTACTTCTACTTTGGTCATCTTGCCCTTAACCTCTTCTTCTCCCATGATAGGAGTGTGGTTAATTCTTAGTCTTGCAAGAGTACTCACTTGTTTCTTTTCAGAAGTGCTCTCGCCTGACATGCCCATAACTTTAGCCATAGCAGAGTAGTTATCTTTATCGATGGTTATTATTTCATTTGTCATATGTATTTTCCTTTCTCTTTAGTTGTCAAAGTCCTATAGTTATATCAGCTAACGTCTTTAGTGTCAAGCCAATTATTACCTATTTTTGCTTCTAATAATAATGGTACATTAAACTCTATACCAAAATGCTTTTCAATCAATCCATTCATCTGTGAGTTCACAAGTTTTATAATATCTAGTACCTGTGTTTCCTCATCAGGATGAATGTCAATCACGATAGAATCGTGTACAGTATTAACTACACAACTTTGCATAGTCTGTAGTAACTCATCTATCTTAAGAAGAATTAATGGAACTATATCAGCAGTAGCGAATGACTGCACAGGATAGTTCTTTATCTGTGTGAAGTGTGATACACTACCATTCCTTCTTCTCTTCACATCAGGAAAAGAAAACTCTCTACCTGATGGTGTTCTTATCTTACCTGTATTTACAGCTTCTTTAGCCAATCTGGTATGCCATGACTTGATGCCTTTATACTTCTCTGTGAAGTGTGAGTAGTATTCAGCTTCTGCTTTAGTTCTTCCAAATCCTGTTGCTCCATATAAAGGTGCAAACGTGTGTGCCTTCGCATCTTGGCGAGTAGTAGGTTGACCTGCATCTGTAATAACTTTAGACGTATACGAGTGAACATCAAATCCAGTAGTGACTTCATTTATAGCTACCTCATCCTGTGATAAATAGGCAGACACTCTAAACTCTAACTGTGCAAAGTCAGCTTCAAGTATCTTGCCACCTTCCCAACGTGACACAAACACCTTCTTCACAGGAAACGTACCACCTCTAGGCATGTTCTGCATGTTAGGGTCTGCACCACTAAATCTACCTGTCGCAGTTCTGTGTTGTAATAATCTCACATGAAGCTTGCCATCAGGTTTCAAATACATATTAATACCATCAACGAATGATGATAAGTAAGTCTCAACTGCACTCAATCTACGTACATCATGTAAGAACTTCTCAGCTTCTTTCATACCACGTTGTCTTGCTACACCTTCTAGTACTTCTAGTTGTGTCTTGCTAGTTGAAAATCCATTAGCACTTATCCACTTAGGATTAGGTGCATTAAACTTTAGTCCTGCCACACTGTCCACAATATCAGTAAAAGTATGACCATCCCCACTACAAGTCTTACATTTGGTAGGGTTTGCATAAGGTGTTCCATCTTTCTTTACCTTTCTAATTTCTCCCCATCCATTACACTCAACACAAGTGTGGGCACGTTGTTTGTAAAGGACTTTGGATTGTTGTTTAATGTTTTTACGAAACTCTGTGTCATTCATATATGGCTCAAAGTTATTTGCCCACATAGCTTTATCATGTGGCTTTCTACTATAGATAACCCAAGACAATTGCTCAGGACTGTTAAGATTGATACGTATATCTCCCATGAGTTTACTTACTTGCTCATTCAAGGATACTCTCAAGTCTTGTCTTTCCTTTTCAAACTCCTGTCTCACAGTATCTAAAGCATTTACATCCACAGTAAAACCTCTCTGATATATTCTAGCTAAAGTAACTGCAACTTGGTTAGTTAGTACAACAGTACTCATTAAACTACTATACTCTACAGTATTTAACTTCTTATATATCTCATTACTTAACTCTTGTGTAGCATGTAAGTCAGCAGATAGATACTCTGATAATTCATCAGCAGGTATCTCATCTACACCAAGACCTTTCTTGAAGTACTCTTTCAAAGTATCTTGTTTCTTAGTATTCAAGTTGTATCTTTCTGCACATGCTTCAAGAGATAGTGGTTGCTTCTGTCCACGTTGTAATACATACTCGCCTAGCATAGTATCAAACACAGAACCATCATACTTGAATCCACATTCCCATATCCACATTAAATCGTGTACGATATTGTGACCTATAAGAATAGTAGCTTCATTCAGTAACTCTTGCAAACCATCATAGTTATCTCTGAATAAATACTCCTGACCTTTATCTGTTAAACAACCAACCATAACTAGCTTGTTATCTTTCTCGAATGGGTCTAGGTGTAACTTACCATCTCTATGTGTTACTGTATTTTCTACGTCTAATGTTAGCTTCATGCTTCGTACCTCGCTGTTCTGTAATTCAATTCACAGTGTACACTACCATGCCAACCTGTCAACTTATTTTTAACTACATTTAAATGTCTCTGTGTATCTTCTTCATCTTGCCCTTCTACCTGTGGGTTCTTAGCAATCAGAATCATCAAGTCAGCTTCAGCTGCTTTACCTGTACGTGAACCTTCCATCATAGCTTGGTTCAGTACAACCTTACCTTCAGCTTCAGCAGACAACTGTGACATATAAAAGACTGCACACTCATGTTGTTTAGCTATTTGTCTAGCATGTACTGCATTTGCTTTTAATGCTTCATCAGCCCTAGCAAAGCCACCTGTACGTGCAAACTTATCTCCCATATCCAAGAGTACCACATCAGGTTTGTATGCTTTACACACACTCTCTACCCATGCCATGTCTCTACCTGTCGCATCCTTAATCTTGATTCTATCTTTAACAGGTGCATACAAGTCACGTGCTTTAGCAGGGTTAGCTTTTATCTCTCTCATCTCCATACCTGTCGATGCAGTTAAGTATCTTGCACCTACCCTGTGATAGCCTTCTTCGTTACACAGAATAATACAGTTAGCACCTTGATGAGCAAAACCATTTGGACTAGCAATCAAACTTGCATGGAAAGATGTCTTACCTGTGTTAGGTCTAGCACCTATCTCAATCAAGTGTCCTGCATTCACACCTTCTACCTTACGTGTAAGGCTAGGTATATTGAATGTCCATCTAGCTTCCAAATCATTCTTAGCTAGTAGTGTATCTAAATCAATGTCATCCCACTCAATATTTAAGTTAGGTGTAAAGTCATCTCCGTAATGCTCAAGTATATTACGTAGTGGTTCAAGAGAAGACTTAGCACCATTCACATAATCAAAACCTAAGTTAGCAATGTCCTCGCCTACAACTTGTTGAAACAACTTGGATAGCACCTCTTGTGCAATGTCACTACCAAGTGGTTGCTCTTTCTTTATCTTACTGAACAAGCTTGAGTATGCTTGCTTCTGTGCAGTAGTCATAGATGGATTGTTAGCCATGAACAATGCTTCAATCTCATCAGGTGTTACTGTTCTCTCATACACATCCATAGCTTTATCTATGGCACTCTTTATCTGTCGTACATCTTTACTAAATAATCTGTCAGGACATTTAGCACCTCTGTGGTCATCATAAAATGACCTGTCCATTAAACTTCTTATCAATGATAATTCCATGTTGGTTACTCCTTCTATTGTTGATGGGTTAGTTGTTGTAAATTTTCTATGTCTATAGGCATACGATATTTCAAATCATCTGTCAATCTAAGAACTCTGATATCGTTTACGTATCCTCTTAACTCTTTTGCAAAGGCTAGTGTTTTGGGCAATGCATCAGGGTCTAGTGCAATAATTGCTGTTGAGAACTGTGAGAGATACTTCTTATGTGCTTCTGATAATGACGTACCCAACACAGCTAACCCAACATATACATCATTGCCTACAACTGAAGCACTCACACAATCCTCAACAACTACTGCTACCTTACCACTTCCATGTGTAAAAGGTAGGCTATTCTTTCCATATCGTTTCCACTTAGGTAGTCTATTCGCTATTGACCTGCCTACTGCATCCACAATATTATCTTTATCTTTAATTAGAAACACAACACGTTTCTCTTTAACGTCATAGTGTAGGTCAAGTTCATCTGCATCTAACTTCCATAGTTTGCAGAAGTCAATGACCTCTTCTCTATTTCCATGTGGTACAACAAAGTCAGGCAAGTTAAACTCAACTTCTTCTGTGTCCATCACGTCAGGTGCGATAGCATCACGTATGTCTTGTACAGATAGGTGTATTCTATGTCCACCTTTTGTATCACATGTAGCTTTGTAACAATTCCAAATCATCTTACCTTTGTTGTTTGTTACAGTAAATGTTTTGTATCCTTTACAAGCAGGACAGTTAATTCTTTTTGTCATACCATTAGGTATATCTAAATTGTTTATTATTTCATCTATATTATACATTATATATCACTTTCCTTGTCGGCATTTACTTGCTTATACCATGAGTTTTACGTAGTGTCAATGCATTATTTGCAGATTCATACGTATTTTTCATGTAAGGTTTAACTGACTGTGGATTTGCATGACCTGTGACAGACATAATCTGACCCATTGGCACTCCTGCTTCCACCATTTCTGTTGTACCTGTCCTTCTCAAGTCCATCAGACGTAGTTCACTAGGTAAATTAGCCATATCCATCAGTCTTCTACCCACTTTTGACAGTCTTACTAACGTGTAAGGCTTATATTCTCCACGTACAGGTCTATAATGTGGGGTCACATAGGGTTGAAAACCATATTCTTCCTTCTGCTGAAGCAGCATTTCCAATAAGTCAAGTGAAATTGGTAGGTGTACTACACTTCTTCTCTTGGACTGTTGCAAATTTAGCACACTTTTATCAAAATCTATGCTTGAGAACTGCAATAATCGCATATCTCCTATACGTTGACACCATTCATATGCCATTTGTACTATCAAACCTACATTTCTGTACTTAAAATCACTATAAGCTACGTCTAAAAACTGTATCACTTGTTCTTGTGTCCACACAGTACGTCTAACATGTGTAGATTTACGTTTAAAAGTAGAGAAAGGGTTGCTCTCAGCATACCCCATCTCCATTCCATATGAATAAACCTTACGTGCTACTGATGTAATAGCGTTAGCCAAGTACACGCCACGCCCAAGCCATATTTCATATGCTCTGCGTGCTATCGCACCTGACATTTTCGTAAGCCTTATTGTTGCCAAAGTTTTGCCATCAACTTTTGTGTCCAACAAAACCCTAGCACAATACTGATAATCAACTTTAGTTTTATCAACTAAACTATTGAAATCATTAGATAAATAATACTTATCTACTAGATTAGAGAGTTGCATTAATATAACCTTTCATAAACTTCAAACCCAAACTCTTGACAAAATTCTTCTACTGTATCTAGCTTAGGTTTCATCTCATTTTCATACCTAATATTTTTCTTTAAATCCTGAAGCATATTTTCCAACGTATGAAACTCCCTGTAATTATAATCAGTATAAAATATATCCCCTGCTCCATCTGCATCAAAGTCTTCTACATCATAGCTTGTTCTAAGAATATACTTTTTTTTGTATGGTCTCTTGTGTGTAACAGTTACACCTCTAGGTGTTTTTCTCCAATCTAAATAATCATCTAACCAATAGATTCTACTCTGAATACACCAAGGTAGTTCCCATTCTTCTGACTCTGACTGTTCAACTAAGTGTCTTACCCACCATCTAGGATGGAAAAACTTTTTATTTTCGACATCCCAAAAGATATCATACCAACACCACTTTTCTATATTACCCTCTTTATCGTATTTAGGCATCCTATTTCTCCTTACTTTTGTTGAGTAATGCAAGTGATGCACACTCAATACGTTTATTATACTGTAATTGATAGCCTGTACCTGCACCTAATGATTGCTTATCTATTAAGTGTTTGTGGTAGTGTTCTACACTATCCCATTTCTCCTTTAGTTCCCTACATATCTCATCATATTCTATGTCCTCAATGATAGGTTCATTCATAACATAATATAAATATGAGTGCATAAGATAATAGGGAACTAGCATATTAGGATTTGTTCTCCATATTTGCATTAGTTATACAACAAAATTAGTTGATATAACATACACTAAATATACAAGTGACAAAGCAAATGTTGTATAAAATACTTGTACCATATCATTCTCCTTTCTTTCTTATTTTTTCTAACATATTAATTGTGTTTCTAATAAGGTTAATATGTGTTTTTAACTGTTCAAAATACCAACCATCTTTTTTCTTTGATACTGCTTCTCTCTTTAGTTCTTCATGCTTATGATAATATAACTTAGCCAATACTCTTAAAGCAGAACCTATTTCTTTATTATTTAACATCCACATAAACTCTCATGTGAGATGACTCATTCAAACCTTGACCCCAATAGGTAGCACCTGTGCCTTTGAGTTCTTCTTTGATATGTTGCCCACGTACTCGCATCTTATATGACTCTTTGTTAAGATACTTCTTCATAGTGTCAACAAACTCTTGACCTTCTGTGTTGTTAGGTATCTCGCTGAATACATAGTTACAACCTTTCTTAGATGTAGCTTTATCATATTCTCCTTTCCAATAATTTGCTCTTGCATTAGACCTATCTACTTCCTTCCATGCTATATCATATGCTTCAGCTTTAACAGTAGGTTGACTATTCACTTCAGCTAGAGCATTCTTGACTCTTTCATGTGTATCTTTTTCTACCATGTTTAATGCTTTCTCCTTCCACATATCACGTTCTCTTGCTAACTTGGATACTGTTTCAGATAATGTATCTGCACCTACCTGTCTTCTAAGCATACGTTCTTGATGCCTAAATGCTCTAACTAAGTACACTAAATCCATATCTGCAATATTTATAGGTTCATCTCTGTGTATAGAGTAATGCTCTACTTCATCTAGCTCATACATATCTGCAGGTAGTTTGCCAATTACTGCTTCTGCTATTTTAATTAACTGTTTTACTTTCATCTTTAAATCTCTCCTTTATTCTAATTGGGTCTGTATAAATTTTTCCATTATGTAGTGCTACTATTTCTACACCTAACTTTCTTTGTTCATCTGTAGATGTATTAGCATAGACAGTAGTAACACCATCTTTATCTTTATATTCAGTAGTAGTTTTAACATCATATAATAATACTTCTTTAGTCTTAGGACATACTACAACTAAATCTATTAGTCCTGTGCTACCCATATTTCTAAACACTTCATACCCTTGCTTCAAAAAATGAGTAGCAACTTCTAGTTCAGTTACATCTCCTGTCCTACTTGGTGCTAACTTAGGCAATTTGTTTCTCCTCTAGCCACTTAGGTTTCTCTGTATATTTATACCTAGCAAATCTAAGCTTGTCAACTATATAAAATCTTCTATAGGCTAGTATAGGAAATACCTCATGTGTCTTCAAGTCATCATGCCCACTAAAACATTGTGGGTGGGGTGTCATAAAGTTCTTCCAATCAGGTACAAACTTCCTGCCTTCCCATAAAGGTGTAAAGTGTTTGACTGCACCATGTATCTTTTTATATCTGTTAGTG
>Ga0181568_10005859_pt1 | contig 10771 bp, 10 predicted proteins | sample 101ome_20_FD_133758 | JGI IMG/M metagenome (GOLD analysis project Ga0181568, IMG submission 133758) | Coastal salt marsh microbial communities from the Groves Creek Marsh, Skidaway Island, Georgia - 101404AT metaG (megahit assembly) | ecosystem: Environmental > Aquatic > Marine > Intertidal...
AAAACATCACTCTCAGAAAACGCATTCGACAACGAGAGCATGCGTTGCCTGTGAGCAATTTTACTGAATTTTTCTGTTGGAACAGCGCCGACCTTATTAGAGGGACTATCGATGCGGTTCAGGTTCGGAAAGGCATTTTCTATTTGCTCATTACGCCTTTTCAACGCATCAAATTCAGCGTCCGACATGACCGGATTGTCATGAGAGTGATAAGCGATATTCGCGTCTGCAAGTAATTTAGCCAGACGGGACAATTCATTTCTGGCGTCAGCTTCAGAAAGGTCGTGAACAGATTTGTCGGTTCCCATATCTCGGCCCATATTCGTTTTAACAACTTGATACGGGCCGATTGAGGCGGGGTCTAGTGCCGAGTCCTTTATTATTCCGTCAAGCGCTCACCGCCATACGCTGTGCAGATTCAGGTTCTGGTTGGGGTTCCCTTAATACATAGCCTCTGCCCCAAACCGTTTCGATGTAATTCGATCCACCAGTTGCTTGATCAAGCTTTTTGCGAAGTTTGCAGATGAAGACGTCGATGATTTTTAATTCGGGCTCGTCCATTCCACCGTAAAGATGGTTCAAAAACATCTCTTTTGTAGGAGTTGTTCCTTTCCGCAGGCTTAACAGCTCAAGCATTTGATATTCTTTGCCCGTTAGATGGACTGTGTTTCCATTCGCCTCAACAGTTTTGGCATCCAAGTTAACGGCAATCATACCGGTTTGGATGATGGACTGCGAATGACCTTTCGAGCGTCGGATAATTGCATGGATGCGTGCAACCAGTTCTTCACGATGGAAAGGTTTGGTAAGATAATCATCAGCACCGAATCCGAAACCCTTTAGCTTGCTGTCAGTATCATTTGAACCAGACAGGATTAGTATTGGGGTTTCTACACGCGCAATCCTGAGTTGCCTAAGGACTTCGTATCCCGGCGTATCAGGCAAATTGAGATCCAGCAAAATCAGATCGTAATCATACAATTTCGCCAGATCTAATCCTTCCTCGCCTAAATTGGTTGCGTATACGTTTAGGTTCGCGTGCGTCAGCATCAATTCAATGCTTCGCGACGTTGCCGGATCGTCCTCAACCAACAAAATACGCATAACAGCTGCACTCCTTATTGACGGTTTCGCTGTAATTTGAACGAAATAGGTTAAAGGTTAGTTACCTATTGCATAATGCACTATCTACCTTAGGTTGACTATATTTCCCGTAATTTAGTTGTTTTCAGTCCTTTGTAGCCAAACTTTTCAAATCCCAGACACCATGCCGCAAATTCTTCGTCTGATAGGTTATAATTTTTCAGAGCATACGATTTGTCTACTAAGCCATATTTCACAGCCTGAACAACAACAGCCTTTCTTGATGCGACCCAGCGGCTAGTTTAATTGTCTGGAAGATCAGCCAGACAAATGACATTTCCATTTGGTAGCTTAACGGCCCTAGGGCCCTCAACCTTTTTTAAGAACATATTCATCCCCTTTTTTCCCAATATTCAAAAGAAATACCCTGAGGATTAATTGAAGGTGAAAGCAGGGGTTGAGAGTGTTTACGATTTTCATATATTTTAGTCGGATTGACCTAGGAGTCTTCTATGACCACCCCCGAACTAAACTCTCTTGGATTCGCTAAATCACCTAGCGACACGCGTGTTGTCGTTGCCATGTCAGGAGGTGTCGATAGCTCTGTTGTTGCTGCTCAGTTGGCAGACGAAGGTTATGATGTCGTGGGGGTTACTCTTCAACTTTATGATCACGGGGCTGCACTGGCCAAAAAAGGCGCGTGCTGTGCTGGCATTGACATACACGATGCCAGACGCGTTGCCGATGAGATGAATTTTCCGCACTACGTTCTGGATTATGAAAATATTTTTCAGGATGCAGTCATCGATGAATTTGCGGATAGTTACCTTGCTGGTGCAACGCCAGTGCCGTGTATCCGGTGTAATGAACGTGTAAAGTTCAAAGATCTTTTAGAAACGGCCAAAGACCTGAATGCTGACTGCATGGCGACCGGCCACTATATTCAGAGAAAAATAGGCCTCAAAGGGCCCGAGCTACACTGCGCAGAGGATGCGAACCGCGACCAAAGCTATTTCTTGTTCGCAACGACTCCTGAACAGTTAGATTTTCTAAGATTCCCGATAGGTCACCTGCATTCGAAGGCGGCAACGCGCGCATTGGCAAGCAAATACGGGTTGCCGGTTGCAGATAAACCGGACAGTCAAGATATTTGTTTTGTGCCAAATGGGAATTATGCTTCCGTGATTGAGAAGCTGCGTCCTGGTGCTGCGGAACCCGGAGACATCGTTCATGTTGACGGGCGCGTACTTGGAAAACATGACGGCGTTATTCACTATACGATTGGCCAGCGTCGGGGGCTAGGCATCGGTGGGCTAAGTGACCCGTTGTATGTTGTTAGATTGGACGTGGACGCAAAGCATGTGGTCGTTGGTCCAAAAGAGTTGTTAGCCACTCGGATCGTACCTGTGCGAGAAATCAATTGGCTGGGAGATGATCCTTTTACGTCTCGGAGCGAATGGCACCTGTCAGTAAAAGTGCGCTCTACCCGGCCAGCCAGAGAAGCAATCATACGGCCACAATCTAACACCACAGCCGAAGTTGAATTATTGACGCCAGAGGAAGGCGTTTCTCCTGGTCAAGCCTGCGTATTCTACGACCCCAACGGTAGCCGAATATTCGGTGGCGGATGGATTTGGAAGGGCTAGACGTTCAGGTTATTAAGTACGGCTTTGGCTGCCCTCATTCCGGGATCTTCTCCGCCAGATCCCAGACTCTCCATCGTAATGCGCATTGCCGAAATTTGTGGGGATGGGTTATTGAGCGTTTCAATCACAGCGGGTGCGATAAATTCGGACTGACAGTCCTTTCCTAGAAATTCGGGGATAACACGTGTTTCTGAAACCAAACTGACCAAGTTTGCCGTGTCAACGCGCAACATGCGGCTAATCAGAAAACGGGATAATGGGTTCATATCGTAGGCGATCACCATCGGTGTGCCTGCTGCTGCCAATTCAAGAGATACTGTCCCCGAAGCAGCAAGTGCCAAGTCTGCAGCTTTGAAAGCGGCCCGTTTCAAACTTAGCCCGTCCTCTTGTGAATAGTCCCTTGGGTCAAGAACTAGAACTTCTGCTGATAGGTGCCAAGATTTCACGAGCGTTTCCACCAACCCAGCTACAGGACGCGCCGCTGGTAGAACAATTTTTAAATCCTCAAATTGAAAACAGGCTTCCTGAAGTACACTAGCGAAAATCGGAGAAAGGCGCGTGACCTCGCTTTTTCGCGAACCTGGCAAAACCATTAAAAGCGGGGAATCTCCGATGCCGAATTTCAATCGAAAAGCGGCAGCGTCTGACTCGCTCGCCTGCGGCTCGGAAACAACAGGATGACCAACGAAGTCGCACGACATGCCCGCGGCTTCCATGTATGGCGGTTCAAACGGCAGAAGTGCCAAGACGTGATCAATATGGTGGGCCATTTTTTCAGCCCGTTTAGGGCGCCAAGCCCACACCGAAGGCGCAACGTAGTGGACGGTCCGAATACTCGACCATTTTTTTACCAACTTCGCCACGCGCATAGAAAACTCTGGACTGTCGATGGTAACTAACACATCCGGTCGAGCATTTATCACCGCTTTCGCAGTCTGCTTGATGCGTCTTTTGAAATGAAAATATTTTGGCAATATTTCCACAAGACCCATAACAGAAAGTTCGTCCATCGGAAAAAGCGACTGTAAACCCTGAGCTTCCATAAGCTCGCCGCCGACACCTTCGAAAGTTGCGTTTGGCTTAAGCTGGCGCAAACTCGCCATAAAGGTCGCGCCAAGCTTGTCGCCGGAAACTTCGCCTGCAACAAGAAACACTTTCATTCCATGGCTCCTGCGACGACGAAAAGACCAAGCGCATCTGCGTCTTCCAGCAGTTTGGTACGATCTGCCAGAAGGACACAACCAGATGAAATCGCAATACCTGCAAGTCCAGCGCGCGCTGCATTTTGCACAGTTGCAGGACCGATCGTTGGCATATCCACACGTAGGTCCTGACCAAGCTTCGGGCGTTTTACTAAAACACCTTTCCCCCGTCTTAGTTGAGAGCGGGTAGAATACACCTGATCAAGCAGATAATCTGTTCCTTGAATTGTCTCGATGCCCAGGCAAATCCCATGCTCGACCACGACCGCTTGGCCAACGTCCACAGGAGAAAGAGCTGACAGTATCGCGTCGGCCCGCTTTATGTCGTTGATGTGTTGATCGGTTGGCTTTACTTTCGTCAAAACGCCGTCAGGCGCGGTGAGTTCTGGTAAAAGTTCGTGAACGCCAACGGTTTTTAATCCTCTTTCTGCAAAGATTGAGATGATCGTTTTTAACAGCCCGTCATCACCACTTGCCATTGCACTTGCAAGTCTTGGTGCAATCGCCTTCATTCCATCGTCGAAAAGTGCAGGATCTAGTTTTGGTCTGCTTAAACCACCGACCATGCACACACGTGTGATGTTTTGATTGGTCAGTAGTTCAAATAATCCGCCTAAATGTTCAAAACGAAAGACTTGCGCATTTTGAACGTCACTTGCCATTCCTTCAAAGGTAATGACCAAGGCATCAGGATAGTTGTTCTGTAGCAAAACTGGCAATTGACCAGCTCCGGCAAGTATCCCGATACGTCCCATGACTTAGCCTGGCGTAAGGAACGAGCGATCACTCGATCCCATAATAAAATCAACGATTTCATGCACGTAGGTGCTATTGGTTTCATCGCCCAAACGTCTGGCGCGATCCTGAAATGCACCTTCGCCCTGAGCCAGCATTTGGAATGCGGCCCGAAGTGCGGTGATGTCTGCTCTGGAAACGCCACGTCTCTTTAGCCCAACCAAATTCAAACCGTCCAGCTCGCCTCGCGGCGCTTGCACAAGGCCATAGGGAATGACGTCGTTGGTCACCATCGTGACAGCACCAATAATCGCCCCTTTTCCTATTCTAACGAATTGGTGCACCCCGCTGAGACCCCCGACGATGACGTCGTCATCAAGAACACAGTGACCAGCGATGGCAGCTGAGTTTACAACAATGACGTTGTTGCCAATAATGCAGTCGTGCGCGATGTGACACCCCGCCATGAACAGGCCATCGTCACCAATTTTGGTTAGGCCGCCTCCGCCCTCGGTACCAGTATTCATTGTGACGTGTTCACGAATGCGATTACGGCGTCCGATTTCCAGACGGGTTTCCTCGCCCTTGAATTTCAGATCCTGAGGTATTTCCCCAATACACGCGAACGGATAGATGACCGTTTCGTCTCCGATTGAGGTATGCCCCTGAACCACAACATGAGATTTTAAAGTCACACGCTCAGACAAGCAGACATTGGGCCCGACATGGCAGAAAGGACCAACGACGCAACCATCTCCTACAATTGCGCCCTGTTCAACTATGGCGCTCGGGTGGATTTGAGCAGAGGTAGAAATACCCATTTCAGCCCGCATCCGCTGGCAGATCCATCATTGCTGTAAACTCGGCTTCAGCGGCCATTTCACCATCCACAGTGGCCACCCCTTTGAACTTCCAGACTTTTCCACCGGGCTTGCCTCGGGTCGTTTCCACTTTCATTTCAAGAACGTCTCCGGGAACAACTTTGCGGCGGAATTTGCATTTGTCGATCGCCATGAAATAGATCAACAAATCTTTGTCCGCTAAGTCCAGCGCAACGCCAACCATCACACCGGTCGTCTGCGCCATTGCCTCGACAATAGTAACACCTGGCATAATCGGCGTACCCGGGAAGTGCCCCTGAAAATGCGGCTCGTTCATGGTCACGTTCTTTATACCCGTCGCCGACTTATACCCGTCAATGTCAACAACCTTGTCGACCAACAAAAACGGATAACGGTGCGGTAAAATACGCTGGATCAACTGGATATCAGCGGTTTTCAGGTCAGACATGCCTTGAGCCCTTCATTAGTGTTCTTGTTGTGAGTAGCAAGCGCACGACGATACAGCAAGCATAGGATGGTACTAGTTGATGCCCTCACCAATAAGAGCGTTAATTCTCTCAACAGCAATATCGGTTACATCGATGGTATCCGCGACCAAAAAAACTGCGTCATTCGAGAAAATAGCCAAAGCCCGCCGTTCTTTCATGATTTCAACCAATATGTCTTGTGCAATTCTCATGAACTGTTGCCGCGCGATTTCTGGCCGCGACCGGATTTCATTTGCTTTCGACGTTTGCTCGACGCGGATACGCTGCGCTTTTTCGTCGAATGCGTCAGCCAAAGGGCGAAACTCTTCTGGGCTAAGAGTTGCCCGCATTTGCGTTAGCTCAAGCTCTTCATCTGAAAGTGCAGCTTCAATCTCGCGATTTTCGGCCGCCAGCAGGATACTATCTGCGCGAATGTCAGCCAACGCCTTTTGCCCGTATAAGGAAGCTGCGAACAAACGGTCTGGATCAATGGTCAGAATTGCACTTTGAAGAACCACAACTGTCTGCGGCTCTTGCGATTCTGGTGTACTTTCAGTCTGAGCCTGCCCTGCGCTCGCAAAGAAACTCGCAAGGATGCAGATGCTCAGACCCAGATAGAAAGACGTGTTTTTCATCAGAATTCGGTTGAAATCGTCAATTCAAACGACTGTTCGCTGTCCTGATCTTCTTTCGCGATGATTTCTGACCAGTTAAACCGCAATGGACCAATTGGAGTGTCCCAGAATATCGACGCTCCCAATACTTGACGTACTATGAAATCATTTGATTCAACATTTACCATAAGTGCATCTGGTGCTCCTACGTCCCAAAGCGAGCCCGCGTCATAGAATACGCCACCGGTGATGCCATATTCTTCGGGAAGACCAATGGGGAACTCTGCCTCCAAGCGCGCAACGGCGAATTTGTTTCCACCAAGGGCATCATTTCCATCCCTCGGACCGATACCATTCGGAGCAAAACCCCGAATATACTGGGAACCAAGGAAATACCTATCTGTCACACGGGAATTTCCCGAGAAGTAGTTTAAAAGCCCACCTTCAAGTGTCGCCTTAAGAATGACGTTGTCATCGACAACGGTCGTTTGAGCTGAGGCCAAAGCCGAGGTTTTGAGATAGTTATTATCACCGCCCAGACCTGCAAAGTCCTGAGAAACCCTGAAAACAACTCCAGCATCCGGATTAAGCCCAGAGCGGCGATTGTCGTAGGTCAAAGTATAACCAAGCGCTGACGTTGTCTTGCGACCCTCTTCTGCAAGAAGGATGGCAGAGGACGAAGTAACATCGGTCAAATTTTCATCGGCAAGACGATAGCGTAAGTTCAAACGTGTTTCATCGCCAATTGAAAACCCAAGCGACGGAGAGAAGCTTACTGTAGACGTATCGTACAAAGCGTTTTCGTTATTTGTATCCGAATACCCTGCGGACAAGCCAAACCGAACGTTTCGTCCTTGGAAAGCTGGTTCTGCAAAATCGAAGGTCAAGCGGTTGTTGCTTTCACCACGAGAGTAAGAAAAATCAAGCGCCTGACCGCGCCCAAGAAAGTTTGTTTCGCTGTAAGAAGCAACGGCACTGATGCCGGTTGCCGTATTGTAGTTTCCGCCAAACGTCACCGAGCCCGTTGCGCGTTCAGCAACATCGACATCGATGATCATTTTATCAGCAGCACTTCCCGCGCGTGCCGAAACGTCAGACTTTGTGAAAAAGCCCAAAGCTCTGATCCGAGCTGCCGCTTCACGAATTTCGCGAGCATTGAAAGGGTCACCCTCAACAGCGTCAAATTGGCGACGAACCACGCGATCAAGCGTTGCTGTGTTCCCTTCAATATCGATGCGCTCGATAAAGAGACGCTGACCACGTTTTAAAACGAATGCCACGTCCAACTTTTGGGTTTCCGGGTTCCGATTGATCACCGGTTCGACACGTAGAAAATCGCGCTCGTCGTCTGTCGCTTTAATCTCAAGGCGCGCAATTTCGTTGTCAATTGAAGTTGGGGAATAAACGTCACCGCTTTTTAAACGCAGAAGCTTTGCATATTCTGACGCATCAACGTTTGGATATTCGCTTCGGACAGTAATTTCCCCAAAATTATATGACTGTCCTTCTTCAACTGTGAACGTCAAAAAGTATGCGTCTCTGTTACGTGTCAGTTCCGCTTCTACGTCCAACACCCGAAAGTCTACGTAGCCGCGTGACCGGTAGAAGTCGGTCAAAACCTGGCGGTCAAATGCGATACGATCTGCCACATAGGTATCTCGTTGCACTAGGAAGCGGAACAGACCGGCCTGTTTGGTCTCTAAAACCCGGCGTAAGCGCTGATCCGAAAACTGCGTATTCCCGACGAATCCAAGGCGTTCGATTTCTACAACGCCGCCCTCTGAAATTTCAAAAACCAAGTCAACGCGATTATCGCTTTTTCTAATGATCTTCGGCGTAACAGAAGCAGAGACACGCCCCTTTGTTCGATATGCATTAGCAATGGCCGCTACATCTTTTTCAACTTGCAATGGATTAAAGACTCGTCCCTGCTCAGATTGCACCAAAGACTCTATTTCGGAATTGTTAATGCGGCTGTTTCCCTCGAAAGCAATCCTGTTGATCGTTGGGCGCTCAACCACGCTTATGTTTAGCGTATTACCGTTGGGAGAAAACTCGATGCTTTCGAACAAACCCGTGTCAGATAGATTTTGGTAAGCATCATTAATCTCGGCAGCCGAATAAGTGGCATTTTGCTTCAATCCTGCCCGAGCGAGAATCGTACCGTATTCAACGCGAACGTTTCCGTCGACTGAGATGCTGGAAAATCTGAAAGATTGCGCATGGACGGGACTGGCAAGCAGCACAGTCAAAGTCAGAAAGATAAATGAAATCAACCACATCCGATATTCGGAACGGTCACGAAATTCAGCGCGGACAATAGTCCGCGATGCAGCATCATTGCGCATTAAGACAACCTTTTAAGACATCCCAGTCCAGAGTTTGGTATCGGTATTAACGAGGTATGTCAAAATGATCCCTGCCTATCGGCAAGAAAATGTTGCTGTCTTTCAGAGTTAGATGAATACAGACGAACCGCTCTCAAAAGAAAAAACAATAGCGGCGAGCGTTAATGCATCTGAGACAGCAGCCAAAAACAATACGCGGTCCCAATTTAGACCTACGAAAAAAGCCAATGCATTCGAACCTGAAACCAAAGCGCTCATGGTCGCCTCCTATCTTCTGACACCTCGATCCTAAAGACGGATTTGGGCAAAAAAGGGGCGCGCAGTAGACGGTTTCTTGTCGGCGTTTAAACCGAGCACGCTATATCGTTGGTCATTGCAAAAACCATAAACATGAGAACAATGGTCAAACCTAGCGACATCAGAAACCGGAATGCCTTTTCAGGTGGTGGACGGCGGGTAATAGCCTCGTACACATGAAAAACAAGGTGACCACCGTCTAGGACCGGAATGGGCAATAGGTTCATCAGACCAATTGCCGAGGACAAAAACGCAATGAAGTACACATAGTCATCAATCCCCTGGCTAGCCATCGCCCCCGATGTTTCAGCGATGCCAACTGGACCGGACAAGTTACATGTCGAGATAGCCCCGGTTAGGACGTGATATAGACCGGATAAACTGGAATGAATGATGTCTCCGACCTGAGCTGTGCCGTATTTTATAGCGTCGAACGGGGAAACCATTTCGCGTTTTGGCTCAAAGAGAAAGTCCAGCACAACACCAATGCGCCATGTCGTCACGAATGATCCGTCATCCTGCTGCTCATCCACGCGCTGAGCTGCAAGCTCCACATCTCTAATATCGCCATCATTCCAAACTGTTAGATTAATAGGCTCACCATTCGAATTCTCAACAAAGTCCTTGAGTTGGCTGAACGCAAAAACCGGATTACCTTCAATATGAGTGACGACGTCTCCTACTTTCATCCCTGCGTCATAGGCGGCTCCTCGGGGAACTAGGAAGTTGACCATTGGTGGAAAGGTATAGGGGCCTAAAACGTCCTGAACCTTTCCATCCCTACGCACTGTGTATGCGAGAATTTCTTGTACCGGCAGTTTCTTATCCAGACCATTCATCCCTGAGAGGTCTTCGATATCGTTACCTTCGACTGCTAGAAGTTCGTCCCCTACGGCCAATTCGAACGTACCATAGGGCAAAGGTAACAACTCGCCGATTGTCAAAGGTTCTCGAACCGAACCTTTAGACATGGAAAGGACAAAGAAAACGAGGATGGCCAGAGCAAAATTGAAAATTGGACCAGCTGCGACAGTCGCAGCCCTTGCCCATAGAGGGGCGCCGTGCATCGTTGCCCGTTTTTCTTCCTCGGAAAGACTTTCGAAAACGTTCGAATCCTTGTCGCTCGCCGCGTTTGAATCCCCGAAAAATTTCACGAATCCGCCAAAAGGAATGGCAGCGACCTGCCAGCGAGTTCCGTGGCTGTCTTGACGGGACCACAAAACAGGCCCGAAACCGATACTGAAGACTTCAGCGTGAATCCCGCTCCAGCGACCGACAATATAGTGACCGAACTCGTGGACAAATACGATTACAATCAACGCAATAACAAATACAAACAAAGTGAACGCGAAATTTCCGAAACTTGGGATTATCGAGATCAGGTCCATTACAATAAAATCTCCGCTCGTTACTCAAAATGCTCTGGTTAAAACCAGCTCACTCGCCACACGTTTCGCCGTGCGTTCTGCATTATTTACATTATCCAGCGTCATCGCGTCGTTAATAAGGCTATCTTTTGACCCAAGTTGCTCAAGTA
>Ga0181568_10005866_pt1 | contig 10769 bp, 10 predicted proteins | sample 101ome_20_FD_133758 | JGI IMG/M metagenome (GOLD analysis project Ga0181568, IMG submission 133758) | Coastal salt marsh microbial communities from the Groves Creek Marsh, Skidaway Island, Georgia - 101404AT metaG (megahit assembly) | ecosystem: Environmental > Aquatic > Marine > Intertidal...
CATGTTGGCTACCATGTTGGCTACCATGTTTTCATTTTTTACCTATTTGCTTCACTTACAAAGTGTATCAAGTTTATCAAACAACCATCCGCACAAAAATGCAATAAAACGTATAAGTGTATCGACATGGACCCGACCCAATCACGACCTATATGTATTACACCAAACTCCAGAAACTCCAGAAACTCCAGAACATGAACACAAATATGATACAAAATATGACATAGAGCATGACCAAGATGCATTGAATAAATTCAACAAAAATCTTGATAAACGCGACATGCATAAAGAAGTAAAGAACATGTATATGTTATTGAAAAAGTTGAAAATGAAACAAGACCGTATGGAACGCGACGTCGAAAACCATACCAACAATCACACCCAAGCCCATGACAATACAAAGCACAACTAAAACAACAAGAATCATAAATGATAAATCATTAATCACAAATGACAAATCACAAATGGTTATATATGTAATAAAAAAACTACTTATATAACATACATATTACCTACATGGAAGATTTTGATGCATCTGACGACTTTTTGAATTCTAAAAAATACACGATAGATGAAATGTTCGATTTTTTTGAACCCCCAATACCAAAATATGATTATTTGAAGTTGAGTGAAGTGATTGAGGATATGACCGCCATTTACGACAAAGATATGAATATCAAGATGTCCGAATTCATGAATGGGTTCAAAATGAAGCTTCGAAATCATGTTCAGCGTATAATAGAAGAACAAGAAAAGGCAGAAGAAGAAATAAATGCAGAAAACGAAAAGTCAAATATGGTGGATGGTGGCAATGATGGAAATACAACAAACCAGGATTCCGATATAAATGGTGATATGAATACGAATACGAATACCAATACCATTATGGACCCAACAAATTCATACATATTAGGAAGGTCAAAAACAGAGCGAGACGAAATTAATACCCACCTTCAATTGATTCAAGGAACAATGGATGATGATGATGATGATAATAATAATGACACAAATATGATTGAAGATGACCAGGAAAGGCAAATGGGTGGTAACAATGCCATGCAAACTTCTGACATGTTAGTCCGTGAAAATAAAAGCCTCATGGCAGACAATACGAAGAGTGCAAGCAAGTTGCTGATGAAAAGTGGGTTGAATCCTAAAACAGAAGACATTATAGAAAAAACGCTGGTATTCAACAGCGAATTTCGCAAACAAAATGACCCAATAAATGACTATTTGATAGATTTGGCGGAACCTTTGCAACAAGTAATGTCTATCAAGTTGAATACGTATACGCTCTCGTATAATATTTACAATATTGATGAAATGTTCAACACGAATGTATTATATATTACAGATAATACTAATACTGAGCATAAAATCAGCATTAAGAGTGGGTTATATCTGAATGTTCAAAGTGTATTAAGTGAAGTAAATTCAAGTGTTCTAAGCTACTTTACTGATTTATCAAATGCTGCTACATCAGAAGATGATCCAAACAGTCTTTTTGGAGACAATCCACAGCAAATATCAATGTCGTATGATTCAATATCAGGTCGTGTAACAATGAATAGTGTCAAACGATACGAGGTGTATACTGACACAGACTCTCGTTTTCCCATTTTCGTTTCATTTTTCAGTTTCGCAGAAAATAATGCAATCAAATTCAATTTCAATTTAGGATATTTCTTGGGATTTCGCAAACGCTTTGTCGATAGTAATCAAGGTGTTGGGTATTATTTGGAGGCAACAACTTCTTCAGGAAGGTCACCAACAACAGACGTAGACAATACGGCATTAGATAATATATTTACAACTATTGATTCGTCGTTTAACAGTGTTATAAGTGAGGGTTTGCCTGATTTAAACCATCCCAAATACTTGATTATTAGTTTAGATGAATTCAATCAAAACCGCCCAAATACTGATGTCATGCAAGCCAATGATGGTACAAATAATATCGTATATGAGAAAATAGCAGAAGTGGATATTCCCCGAAATCCGCGACAGCGTACCTTGGCATCATTGTATGCACAAAATGAGAGGGTCGTCACCAATCGAAATGAATTAGCGGTGCAACGTATCAGAAATTATCCTCAAACGATTCCTGACACATTTGCAATGATTGACTTCCCAAGTGAATTACGGTTTGGTATTAACTTGAATAATCAAGGGCAAAATGTATTGTCCATCCCAGAGAGAAAATACTTTGGGCCTGTAAATATCAATCGATTTCGTGTGAGACTTTTTGACGACAAAGGTAATTTGGTGAATTTGAACAACACCGATTACACTTTCAGCGTCAAGATGAAAATGTTATATAATCCCACATATTTGAAGAAGAATTAGCAGCATTTCGTAAAAAATTGAAATGGAATGCGTCAGTGTCAGTATTGGAAATACAACAAATAATCAGCAAGTCAACAAGTCAACTAAAATAAATTCATTTGAAATAGTATGGTCAAAAATTTTGGAGGCAATAAGAGCAAAAAATTTGGACGTAAGCATTTAGTGGATAATACAGCAAATCGTAAGTTGCGTCTCAAAGAAGATACAGATGAAGTGTATGCATGTGTAAGTAAGATGCTTGGAAATGGCATGTGTAATGTCATTGGCATCGATAATTGCGCACGGCTTTGTATTATTCGTAACAAGTTTCGAGGACGGTCTAAACGTCACAACATGATAGCACCAGGGTCATGGGTATTAGTGGGTGATAGAAGTTGGGAAACGTCGGCTTCCAAGGAGACAAAATCAGCAGTAAATAAGTGTGATTTGTTGGAAGTATATAGTGAGCAAGAAAAGGAGCGGTTGCAAGACGAGGTGGATGAGAAGTGGGGGTTGTTTCGTCACATTGGTCAAATGACATCACAAACGGGAACAGTATCAAGTGACGCAATGGGAGAAGTAGGAAATGAATCAGGTGATGATGACGAGTTCGGACTTGGGTTTGACTTTGCAAAATCGAATGCGGTCGATGAAGAAGTAACAAATAAGATGAAGTCAAGCTTGTTAAATGAAAGTAACAATGGTAAAAATGGCAGTGGCACTTCACATGATACATTTATCGTTGGTGGAGATGAAATCAATATTGATGATATCTAATATCATACCACAACTAAAACAACTACCATGACAACTATCACAACTACCATCACCCCATCACACCCATCACAACCACATATTGAAATCAAATATCAAATAAAATAATCACAAAAACATTAACAAACAAAGACAAACAAAGACAAATTTATAACATATACGAAATAATTATTCCATCACTTGATGGAAATACTTTTTTAATGTATATACAATATATATCATACTATGTCATTAGCCGCCATGAAAAAAAAATCACACGCAATTCAATTTGAAAAGGTGTCCGCGGGAGGAAAAGGATTCAATATTAACGGTACAATGAGACGTCATGTATATACCATTCCCAATAATATGCAAAGTCGCATTGGAACACCTCATACACGTTTTGGAGGGCCCCAAGGACACGGTTCGAAATCATGGGTCAAAGTGCCATCAGAGGTGGTCAACAATGTGCCATGTACATTACCAGGGCAAAAGCCTGAACCAGAAGTAAGTGTCAAAACGACCTCAGGAAGTCATGCAAAGCGATTTTTATGTTTGTACAGTGGATATCCTAATTCCACATTCAAGCTCGTGGGTGGTGTTCATAATGTCGAACGAACAAAATCAAGTACATACACAGCGAATTTGAAATCATCATGTGGTACGGACGCCCAATCAAAACAAATCGACAGTTATCCTGCATGTGAAAATATCAGTGCAAAAAAGACCTCTATGTCGAGTGGTCCCTGTGCATCATCATAAATACACACCACACCAACGTTTGTAATCGGCTGTTAAACATTATACTTTTCTGTATTTTCCATTATACAAATCACTATAATTGTATATTTGTATAATTGTATAATTGTATTGTGTGTTTGTCATTCAATGTCTTTATTGTTTCTCTGCACCAGTATAACTCAAATATTCTTGCACATTGCAGTTTCGCCTCTTTGCGGTTTTCTTATACTTTTCACATTTTCGTTTTAATTTATTCAGTTTTTTTGTACGATTTTTACTTCTTCTGTACTTAAGTACAGATATATTCTTACGCATTCTATATTTTCGTTCACTATCTAACATTTTATGTTTTTCAATACATGATTTATGCTCGATTTCTGGTAAATACTTCGAACATCCCATTTTGAATTGCTTATTTGCTATTTCTAAAAATTCATCAACTGTGTGTTTTCCATCTGGTTTTGCACCGACTCCTGTGTATAAAATAATGTCACCCATTATAGTGTGTACACACATTTTTATTTTGACCCTGTGCATCATCATCATAAAACAATGTAAAAATTACGTAATTCCTTAAAAATAATAATACATCATAATATCATTATTATTTTTCATGTCAACTGGCAACGACCCATCAGACAACGACCCCTCAGACAACGTCATACATACAGAGTCAGTTCAAGATACGGACATAGAAACGTCACAAATTCATATCGAAAGCTTTACAATGGATGTATATGATTCCAATAGTGAACATGAAGATTCGAGTCCAAATGAAGATGATGAAAAGCAAACAGTAAACAGTAACAGCGACAGTATATTGGAAGCGATTCAATTAGAAAATGTGGAGCGTATTGCTGAGTCAAAAGTGCGCGTATCGCGTCCACAATTGAAATATCAAAAATTAAATTTTCTTTCGGTGGAACGAAGTATTGACAAGAACTATTTTGACACGAATCATCGACTCAGTTCTTCACTTGATATATTGGCAAGTTATTTGAAAGGTCAGAAATTAGTCTATATGGAAGCGAAATATTATTGTGAAAAGCGGCTAAATTTTCTCATGATGCCAGCCATCTTTTGTTCCACGCTGGCAACAGTTGTATCTGGTCTGACCTATTTTGGAGAACATCAAAATGTAATTGTAGCGTCGTTGAACGCAACCATTGCATTATTACTGGGACTGGTAAACTATCTAAAATTAGACGCGGCAGCGGAAGCCCATAAAATATCATCACATCAGTATGATAAATTGCAAAGTTCTATTGAATTTACATCAGGGTCTGTACTTCTTTTCAAAAATGTAAATCGAAAGTCTTCATACTCAAAGACATCAAATAAACATCAACTCGGGCAGCAGCATGATATCAATGCAGACAGCGAATCGGAATATACTCGTGATGAGGTGCGTCCATATACGACGGAACGTCTGGAAGATGAAATGCTTAGAAAATTGGAAGATGTTGAAAAGAAAATAGGAGAAATAAAAGAAACAAACCAGTTTCTGATTCCACGTACAATTAGATATACGTACCCGATTATTTACAATATGAATGTGTTTTCCCTAATTAAAAAAATAGACGATAAGCGACGCCTTTTGATTTCAACCTTAAAAAATGTAAAAAATGATATCCGATTTTTCAATGCCTTACAGAAGGCAAATAACTATGAGCTATCACAGTCACAACATAATCGTTTGAGATATTTATATGAGTCGAAAAAGGAAATAATCAACAATATACTGTCTTTGAAAAGTGCATTTTCGGTGATTGACCAAATATTTAAATGTGAAATAGAAAATGCTGAAGCACGTCAGCAATCGTGGTGGTGTTTCCAAACCACTCGACATAACTACGTTGACCCAGAGCATATGAATGCCTTTATTACAAGCTTGATGGACCCTTTCAAGGACGTTGAGCCAAACAAGAGGCCTGATGTCAATAAACCAGATAATGAAGAACCCGAACACCATGACAATATGAGTCATCACCACTATACGAATGTTCCTAATAGCATTTATCATCTCAGGTAAGGTAATGTAAGGTAAGATTCAATGTAAGAAAAACACAGGGGTGGGGTGGGGGATGGGTGTGATGTTTCCATTTTGGGAGCAAACATAGATAGCACATAATATTGTATTATTCTATGTATGTATTCAAACTAATCATCTGACCGTTCAGTGGATGATAGAGTGAATAACATCACGTTTTGACTGTTGTTTTTTTTGAATGTAAATGTCCATATTGGATATGTTTTCAGCATCGTCATTGTACGATGGTTCCATGGTGAAATGGTAAACCCATGTTGTTTTTTCTTGTCCTCGACGGTAACACCGCGCAATGGCTTGGTCTTCTAATGATGGATTCCATTGCGGACTAACAAAGTACACCTCATTGTATGACTGGAGATTAAGTCCTTCCGAAGCAGTATATATTTGCATAATCAGTACGGAGACATCATCATTTTCGAGAATTGTTTTCCTTTCTTGGGGTGTATGTTTGCCACTAAAGAGTGCCACTTGATTCGTGGTGTAAGCAGTGCCTTCTTGTAAGCGTTTTTGAATAATATTCATTTCGTCAATAAAGTTGCAGAACACAATTTTACGATTTCCATTTGTTGCGTTGTGTACAAGTGTTTGTACGACACCATCAATCTTACTTGTCATATTGCCGATTTCAAAGAGTGATTGTGATGCTTTACCCTGTGATACAATGTGTCGAACATTTTTGAGGAGCAGTGCGGGATATATACACATTTGACGCGCACGGATAATGGATGATAGAGGGTTTGACTTCATAACACTGACCATTTTGTCGACATCTGAATCCGTAATACGCTGTGACCTCTTCAAGTCGAATGTCGATGGAACATTCATATGCATGGAACGAGCAAACAAGTAATCGACAACATTGTTATATGGCACATGGGTAGGTTGCATACGCTCAAGTGTTTTATCCAATGTATCCATCGTCATTGCGTTTCGTTCTTGTTCTTCGGCACTTTGCTGATGTCGTTCATGGTCGTAGTCATCATCATAGCGTTGAAGCATATCATCCACATCAATCATAGTTGAATTGAAATGGGTAAACTGTGTACTGATTTGCCTTTCAATGTCGGAGTTCCAGGCGATTTGTTTGTGAATTTTTTGAATAGGTGGTAATGTAATATTGGCTTGGTGTTGCTTTCGTCTGAGTACATATTGTGAAACAAGTAATTCGATGGCACTCATATTGCGTCGTGTTTGGCGTATAAATTTGGGTGTGAAATCAAGTAATTCGCATAAGGACCGAAGGTCTCGAACGCTATTTTGTATGGGGGTGCCAGTCACACACCATTTGATGGAAGTTTTGAGTTGCTGGCATCCTCCGAATTTTTTAGTTCTTTTATTACGTGTGTGGTGTGCTTCATCGTAGACAATGCGGTCCCACTTTGTTCTGAAAATAGGATGAATTTCAAGTTCAGTATCTGTGTCATTGTCATCGTCACTATTATGATTGCTATCATCATTATCATCATCATCAAGTGTAGCTTCATTTTCATAAGCATCTGCAAGAGATGTGGATTTCTTTGCCGCTTTCATTTCAATCGCATCTTTGGATTTGGCGAAGCAACACGACAACACACCATACGATGTGATGACCACCACAGGGGTTGAATTGACTTGATAGGTGGTGTCATCCGTGCAAGTGAACAAATGGTCGAAGCGTGAACGCGTTGGTCCATGGTACAAAATTGGCTGAATACGAAGATATTTTTTCACAGCCATTTCCCACTGACCCATGAGTGAAACGGGAACAACAATGAGGGTTTTGTGGAGTGGGTTGCAAAACATTGTTCCAATGGTGGTAATGGTTTTGCCAAGCCCCATATCATCCGCAATAATACCCCCTTTTATTTTATCTTTTTCTTCAGGAACATCGTTTTGCTCGTGACGTAGGCACCAATCAACCCCTTCTTGTTGGTAGGTGTTATATATCAAATGGTGTTCAGCATTTGATTGAATGAATGATGTATATGAAGGCATCTTCAAAATGATTTTAAATCGAAATTTAAATTTATGATATACACACGGGGTGTAACTTACTTTTTGTTATCATATTAAAGTACATTGAAAATGATTTCAATTTTATATCAATTATTTCAGTTTTGCTTCGATATCAAAAATGACGGATTATTTTTGAAATCGACTTATATGACTATTTTAAGAAAACAAAACAATGTATGCTTAGATAGTTGATGGGCGTTTCATTGTTTTTGTGTTTTTCTTGGCGCTCTTCTTCATTGTCTTCTTGGCACCAGATACCTTTTTGTAGGCAGCTTTGGCTTCCTTAAGGATTTTCTTGAATTCAGCAACGTCAGTCTTGAGTTGTTCATATTCGTATTTGGCTTCTTCTAAGTCTTCACCCTTGATGATTTCCATAATATGGGGAAGACCGTAGCCACGGAGTCCATCCAAAGATTCGGCAAAATAGTTTTCTTTACCGTGTACTTTCTTTCCAAGAACAGCAATTTCCTTTCCTAATTTCTTCAACTCGGCTTCCATCTTCTTAGCAGCAGCAACGCGATATCCAGTTTTGGCAGGCATTATTATATTATACCTTGAGATATTTTTAATTTTCTGTAAGAGAAAAAACAATCACATGGATCGCCTTGTTTTCTTTTGTAACAGTTGAAATAGTTTAGAATTTTACTTAATATGATGATGTTTCTATACGCTATAGTACCTTCCACTTCTTTTTCCTTCTTCGTGATGCTGTATGTATTGAATCAACTTAAACGCGATATTCACCAATACGCAAGCGCCGTTTTAGAGCATCACTCAGTGCGACATTTACCTTGTATTGGGAGTTTGTAGGTGTAGGTGTTGTATGTGATGATGACTTTGAGGATGACGCCAAATTCAACATCGTTTTCAGAAGGTGTGTCTTTTGTTGACGAGACAACTGCAATTCACTCCCATGTTTGTGGTGAGTATGAATATTTTTATTACCGTTTTGGTGATGCATTTTGGAATTTATTAATGATTTGTGTTTTGTATAGATAATATACCAAGTACACATATGAATCAATTTTCTATGCATTTGATTGCTCAACATGGTATATGTATAGGTATGTATAGGTATACATAGATATATATGTGTAAGCCTCATTTACTTACATATTATGCACTCATTTCCATTGCAATTTTTCCATGATGTTGATACCCTTCGACAATAAAATCATCAAATACATAATCATCAATCGAATCACACTTACGTTTAAATCGGAGACTCGGAAATGGTCTTGGCTCACGTGTTCCATCAACTTGTGTCTGTAGTGCATGTACATGATTGGCATAAATATGAGTATTACCAATAAAATGAATAAACTCCTTGGCTTTGAGACCGCAATGGTGTGCGAGCAAGTGAGTCAAGAATGAATATGAAGCAATGTTGAAAGGAACACCAAGTCCGACATCACCACTTCGTTGATATAAAATACACGACAGTTCATCCTGTTTATTGACATTGAATTGTACAAACACATGGCATGGTGGTAGAGCCATTTCTTCGATTTGACACGGATTCCACGCATTTAAAATAATGCGTCGTGAATATCTTTCAACAGGGTCTTTGAGCATAGAAATGATATTGGAAAGTTGGTCAACACCAGTATTACTATAATCGGTATGACAATCGACATAAGGGGCATTATAGTGTCGCCATTGATGTCCATAGACAGGTCCAAGGTCATCTTCTTCGTAAGATAAACCACGCATTTCCAAAAATGATTTGCTCCCATTAGCGTCCCAAATATGAACCTTCTTCGCCTTGAGAACTTTGTTGTCAGTATTTCCTGAAATAAACCACAATAGTTCTTTCAAGCATGTTTTCCATGCTAACTGTTTTGTTGTAAGAAGTGGGAGCGTATTATCTTCAAGATTGTACCGCATTTGCGTACCGAATTGCATGAGTGTTGTTCCATTTCGACCATCAACTTCTTCGCCAGTGGTGAGAATAGACTGAATGAGTCGTAGGTATTGATATTCATCATGTGGATTCGTCATGAGGATACTTTCAGATGCCATGGTATATGTGATACTATATGAATACGTTATTAAATCATATTTCAATAGTTAATAATAAAATTGATTCTAAAAATCACTACTATTTCGAAAGCATAATACATGACTCTATTTCGAACTTCGCAGCGCTCACACTATTTACACACCGAACCATCATCATGTTGTACAAAGTCAAATCCATCACAACTCCAATGCAACGGTGATAAACATGCGGTTGAAGACAATACAGTATCAAATCATCATCGTATGCATGTGAGTAACGAAGAACAAATTCGGTCAGAAAAGGAATATATTGTGGCATATATAGACCACAAAATATCTGAAATGATTTTGGACTATGGTCTTCCAATCAAGCGTGAAATCAGTAATATGAATGGAACGCAATGTAAAGAAGAGCAATCTGGGCATGGGCATGGGCATATGCCGAATACAAATAATGGTGTCTTGGTTTATAAAATTAAAGATTTTGGCTGCGACGAAATCATATTTGATTTCAAAATAAATGAGCGCAATTATAAACAGGTAAGTATAATTATGCCCCTGTTGAATACATCATTTTCATACACCACACAATTCGATATTTGGGAGACAATATCTCGGTGTAATAACATGGTGAATTATTCAACACTGATGTGCAATATTGAAAATATTCTCAAATTTGTTGAATGTCACTTTCGACATTACACACAATATTTCAATCACAATTAAGATATAATGTAATGAGTAGTGTAATCAAACGTTATGATATTTATGAGCATAATTGGAGCCGAAGCCATCTTTACACCTTCACATCTTTACCCCTTCACATCTTTATACCTTCACATCTTTACACCTTCACAGATTTGAATGATATATCATTGTTTTTCACTGGATGCTCATGTCAGTC
>Ga0181568_10005867_pt1 | contig 10768 bp, 10 predicted proteins | sample 101ome_20_FD_133758 | JGI IMG/M metagenome (GOLD analysis project Ga0181568, IMG submission 133758) | Coastal salt marsh microbial communities from the Groves Creek Marsh, Skidaway Island, Georgia - 101404AT metaG (megahit assembly) | ecosystem: Environmental > Aquatic > Marine > Intertidal...
TGACATTTCCTTTAAAATTTTATGTGAAAAGTAGATTGGAGCGGGCATTAAATCTTCTGTTTCATTACAGGCATAACCAAACATAAGGCCCTGGTCTCCAGCTCCCTCATCTTTGTTTCCAGACTTATCTACCCCAACAGCTATATCAGATGATTGTGAATGAAGGTGACATTCAAAATGCATTTTTTCCCAATGGAAGCCCTCCTGCTCATATCCAATCTCTTTTACAGCTTGTCTAACATGATATTCAATTTCTTCATTATCAATCGACATTCCATCTGCAAGCCTATATTCACCAGCAAGAATAGTTCTATTTGTAGAAACCAACGTTTCACAGGCAACTCTTGCTTCTGGAAATTTTTTTAATAACAAATCAACAACTGTATCTGATATTCTATCACATATTTTGTCTGGGTGACCTTCTGACACTGACTCAGAAGTAAAAAGATAAGTATTTTTCAAATTAATTTACCTTATTAGTTTTATTTATAATTACTTGTAAAACAGTCAGTATCAAAATGAAAATAAAAAAAATATTATCACCGAACTTTTTATAATTAGTCTCCCTTAATCCTGAAACTAATTCTAAAGTCTTAGCACCTTCATTATTTAAATCTATTTTTACAATCTCTTCACCATAAGGTGATATAAATGAAGATATACCTGTATTAGCCACCCTTACTAAAGGCAGCCCTAATTCAACAGCTCTTATTTTTGCCAAAGCTAAATGCTGATAAGGGCCTATTGTCTTTCCAAACCAACCATCATTGGTTATATTAATTAACAAATTTGTATCTTTTGTAACTCTTGAGTTAACCTCTTTAGAAAACAAAACCTCATAACAAATAAGAGTTATAATTTCCCCAAAACCATCTAAATTAATATTTGGTCTTTGAGTTCCACTGGCAAAATCCTGTTTGCTAAAAAAATCAGCTATTTTGGTAAAATTTTTTCTAAAAGGTATGTACTCCCCAAAAGGCACGAGGTGTAATTTATCATACTCGTATATGATTTCTCCACTAGAGTTCAAAAATACTAAAGAGTTATAAATTTTATTTTGGTTAACTTTTAACAAACCAATGACCAGTTTTGTTTTTGCATTTTTTAAAGTATTTTTTGCAATAGATGATAAAATAGATTCTTCATTTGGAATAACTCCTGCAAAGCTAGTTTCAGGCCAAATAATTAATCTATTTTTATAATTTTTTTGTTCTATTTCTTGGCGTGATAATTCTACCAATTTTCTTAAATGTATTTCTCTTTTTTGAATATTCCATTTGTCTTTTTGCTCAATATTAGGCTGAACAATGGTTATTAACTGGTCTTTTAATTTTGGGAGATTTATTTCATTAAATCTTAAAAAATTTAGTATAAATAAGATAAAAATTGGAATTAAAAAAAATAAAGAAATAACAATTTTGTAATGAATATTACCAGTAATAATGAATGGTAACACAGATAAAGCAATGACGAGTAAATTGCCACCAAAACTTCCAACAAATGAGAAAGTTTGGATAAAATATTCATTACCGGATAATACCATAGATGGCATAAGCCAAGGAAAACCAGTGAAAATAAATGCTCTTAGATATTCAACTAACGATAATAAAATTACAATCATTATTATAGAACAATCTTGTTTTTTGGTTAAAAGCTTAGCAAGAAAAAATGCTACTCCCCAAAAAATTGCTAATAAACTAGGAAGCAAAATTACAGCAACTGGCATGAAATAAACATGAAAAGTATCGGCCACAATAAAAGCAGAACCAATCCAGTATAAGCCGAATAGAAACCATCCGAAACCTAAGGTCCAACCTGCTAAAAAACTTTTTTTCAATGATTTGATAAATGATATTTTATATATGCCAAAGCCTAAAGCAAAAACAAACAAGAAAAAAGAAAAAGGTGGGACAGTAAATGTAGAAAGACCTCCTACAAAAAAAATAAAAATATAAAACTTTAACTTTGATTCAAAAAGACTTTTCATATGAGATTTAAAAATCAACCTCTTTAAAAGCTGACATGCTATTTAAACCAACTATTTTAACTAAAATTATTTTCCTAGGATCAGCTTCTAGAATTTCAAACTTTAAACCCGAAGGAGAGTATCTTATCACCTCTCCTTTTACCGGCACTCTTCCTGCTATACTAATTATAAAACCACCAAGAGTTTCTATTTCGTCATTTAAATCTTCTTCCCTTATAGCCTTAATTAGATCCTCAAATAGATCAATTATTATTCTTGCTTCTACTATTATCGAGCCATCTTGCATTTTATCTAATCTAATTTCTGAAGAAGACTCATGTTCGTCCTCTATTTCACCAACTAATTCTTCCACTAAGTCTTCAATTGTAACTAAACCATCTATGCCACCGTATTCATCAACAACAAGTGCTAAATGACGTCTTTTAACTCTCATTTCATATAATAGATCAAGAAGACTTATTGACGGTGATACAAAAAAAGGTTTCTTTAGTATAGATTTTATGTTCGGCTTTTCCTTAAGAAACAAGTTAGCAAGAACATCTTTAATATGAAGAATTCCAACAATATCATCTAAACTTTCATTTCTTACAGGCACTCTACTGTGATTAGTTTTTATTAACTCTTTAACTATATCGTCAAAATTGTCTGACATAGCTACCGAAACAATATCAACCCTAGGTATCATCACATCTGAAGCAGTGATACCTCTTAATCCTGCAAGATTTTTTAATAATTCATTTTCATGACTTAAAGCATTACCATTTAAGTCATCAGCACTAATCCTTTTTGCAACAAATTGCTCTAATTCTTTGTCAAAATTTTTATTAGTGTTATCTAAATAGTTTTTTTTAAAAAAACTAGGAATTTTAATTTTCATTTTTTAATCATTAATTATTTCATAGGGGCTGGCTATACCTAATTTTTTTAACATACAAATTTCCAAATTCTCCATAACTTTTGCTTCTTCCTCTTTGTCATGGTGATAACCTAGTAAATGCAAAACACCATGTATAAATAAATGGATCAAGTGATCTATTACGGTTTTATTATTTTTCTTTGCTTCTGTTTTAATAGTTTCAATAGAAAATATAATATCTCCTAAAAAAATTTCTTCGTCATTGATCAATGTATTACCATAGGGGGGAAAAGATAAAACATTAGTAGGTTTATTCATTTTTCTGAATTGATTGTTTAGTTTCTTAATTTTCTTATCATCTGAAAACATTATAGAAATTAAAACTCTCTTTTCTTGACTTATATTTGAAGTATAGTCAGAAACTACCTTTAAAATGTTAGATAGTTTTGTTTCAAAACTATCAATTAGCTGCATTTCCCAAAGAGTGATGTCTATATTAGCTTCTATCCTATATAAGTCATATTTCCATACTTTATGATCATCATCTAATTTTTGATTCATTGTAATATTATTTATTATAATTAAATTTTGCTCTTTTGATCGTACGCTTTAATTATCTTCGCAACTATAGGGTGTCTAATTACATCTTCAGCTTCTAAAGATATTATCTTGATATCATTAATTTTACCAAGAATTTTTTTTGACTCATATAGCCCCGAAACTTGGCCAGAAGGAAGATCAATTTGGCTTAAATCTCCATTTATCACCATTCTGGAACCCTCTCCTATACGCGTCAATACCATCTTCATTTGTACCGATGTAGTATTTTGCGCTTCATCAACAATCACAAAAGCATTATTAAATGTTCGCCCTCTCATAAAAGCTAAGGGAGCAATTTCTATCTCACCAGATTGAATCTTCTTTTCCACCCTGTCAGATGGAATCATATCATATAGTGCATCATATATAGGCCGTAAATAAGGGTCTATTTTTTCTTTCATATCCCCCGGTAAAAACCCAAGTCTTTCTCCTGCTTCTACAGCTGGTCTAGTAAGTATTATTTTTTCTATAAGACCTTTTTTTAGCATATCAATACCCTTAGCAACTGCCAAATAAGATTTTCCTGTGCCTGCAGGACCAAGGCCAAAGACTAATTCATAATTATTAAGTGCTTCAAAATAACTTTTTTGCCCAAAACTTTTGGGTACAATTGTTTTTTTCCAAGTTTGAAATTTATACTCAAGTATTTCATTTGGTTTATTTGAATTTTCCTTTTTTTCACTTTTATTACTAAACATTCTTAATTCTGTTTCAAAAAATGAAAAGTTAAGGTTCATATCTTCTATTTCATTGTTTGATAATTTGTTATAAAGATTAGTTAGAATTGTTTTTGTAAAATTTATATTTTTGTTATCACCAGAAATTTTTATTTGATTCCCAAACTGATTTATAACTACTTCTAATAATCTCTCCAATCTTATAAGATTGATGCTATTTTCACCTGTTAATATAGCCAGTAAAGAATTATTAGGAAATTCAATAGTTACTTTTTGGTTGTCAGTTTTTTTTTTCAAAATTAGATAACTTTCAAATACATTTATTAATTTTCATTTTGCCTGTTAAACTGTTTTGAAAAGCTTCTGTGACGTCTATGTCAACCGTTGAACCAATTAGATTTAACTCTTCTGAATTAAAATAAATTGACTGATTAAATGGAGATCTACCTAAATATTGGCCATTCTTTTTCCCATGTTTTAAAACTAAAACTTTTAATGTTGAACCTATGGAATTTTTATTAAATCTCATTTGTTGTTCTCTTAAAATTTCTTGAATCTCTTGTAGCCTTGAGCTCTTAACTTTCTCGTCTACATGGTTATAGTAAATAGCAGCAGGTGTTCCTGGCCTAATAGAATACTTAAAAGAATATGCTTGTGAATACTGAACCTCATTTATTACATTTATTGTTGATTCATGATCCCTAGAACTTTCTCCCGGAAAACCAATAATGAAGTCGCCAGAGATTGCTATATCTGGTTTGTAATGCCTTACCTTTTCAATAACTTTTAAATATTGTTTTGTCGTATGTTTTCTATTCATTAATTTAAGTATATTGTCAGAGCCTGATTGAAGTGGAAGATGTAAATAAGGCATTAGTTTTTCAATGTCTCTGTGAGCCTCTATAAGATCTAAATCCATATCTAATGGGTGAGAGGTGGTATACCTTATAAACTCCAAATCTTTAATTTTGGCTAATTCGGCTATTAATCTCCCTAAACCCCATTTTTTTTTATTTGGTCCATTTGCATTCCAAGCATTAACATTTTGTCCTAAAAGTGTAATTTCTTTAACACCGGCATCTATAAGTTTTTTTGCCTCATCGATAATTGATTTTACTGGGCGAGAATACTCAGCACCTCTTGTATAAGGAACCACACAAAATGTACAAAATTTATCACAACCTTCTTGGATTGTTAAAAATGCAGAGGGACCTCTATCACGTACCTCATGGTTTAGTTGGTCAAACTTTGGAATTACAGGGAAATTAATGTCAACATGTTTATTTTTTTTAATAGGATCGACTTTGGCTATCAATTCAGGTAAATTTTGGAATGATTGTGGACCAACAACAATGTCTACCCATGGCGACCTTCTCATTATTTCTTTACCTTGAGCTTGGGCAACGCAACCTGCAACAGCAACTATGGAATCTTTTCCAGTTTTTTCTTTTCTTAAAGCTATTTTATCTCTGATACGGCCAAGTTCTGAATAGGTTTTTTCAACTGCTTTTTCACGAATATGACAAGTATTTAGGACAATAATATCAGCGTCTTCAACGTTATTGTTCAATTGATAACCATGCGGTTTGAGTAAATCAACCATTTTCTCAGAATCATAGAAATTCATCTGACAGCCATGAGTTTTAATAAATAATTTTTTCATTTGCCTAGCTATTTAAATTAAATTATTTAGTGCCAGTTATAATCATACTTTGCAAGTTATTTTGATAAAGCGCTAGTGTAATTTGTTTTTATAATTTTTTCTAAATAAAGACTTAAATCTTTTCTGTTAGAAAATAATTTTGATTTAACAGGGTCTGAAAAAATCAATTTTACTTTAATTGATCTTAAACCCACTAAAGTTGATAAGTGTGGTTGAAGTTCCATATCTCCATACCAAGCGATTACCGGCTTCAACCATCTATTAATAGGAATCCCATTTATTTCAGAATATAATAAAGTAATAGGTTGAATCAAAAAATTTTCGCCTTCCACTGCAGAAAATGAATTTGATTTAAAATCAAGTACACGATTACCATCCGACGTGGTTCCTTCTGGAAAAATTAAAACTCTTTCGTTTAATGATAAGCAATTTTTAATTTTATGCTTTTGACTAAGAGTGTCATGCCTATTTCTTTTTATAAAAATAGTTCCAGCTAACTTAGCTAAAAAACCAAACAAAGCCCAAGATGCCACTTCTGATTTGGCTACAAATCTTATAGGAAAATTAGAACCCAAAATGGGTATATCGAGATAAGAAACATGGTTGCTTATAAAAAGGTTGCAATCTTTTGCTCTTTCAATATCACCTTCTATTTGTATCTTTACAGAGAGCAACCATAAAAGTAATTTATGGAAAATCGTAGGTAAATAATTCCTAACTTGTGTAAAAAAATTTCCTAAACAAAGACACATTAATATTAAAGGTATCGTCATTATTATAAATAATAAAAACTTAAGGTTAAAAACAAAATGGTCTATAAAATTTAGATCGTTTACTGGATTTGAATATGAGTCTTGTTTAATTAAATATTTATCCATTTCAATTTAAATATTTTTTCTTGTACTTTTTATCTATATCATTTGTGTTTACAACAACACAGAGATCTATTGTATTAAATTTATGGTCAACATAAAAATTTTGGCTTACTTTGCCACCAACCCTGAGATACCCTTTTATAAGAGGTGGCAACTTAGCAAAAGTTCTTAATTGGTTTGAATTATCATGATTCAATTTATATACTGGATAGATATTATCATCAAAACTATCTATCGATAGATGTTCAGGCAAAGTAAAATTTTGTCTTAATAAAGATAATTCATCAGAGTATCTAGTTGGGTCTGTTCCAGAAAAACTGGCACAGCCCATTAATATCTTGATGTCGTATAATTTTACGTATTCAGCAATTGCTTTCCAAAGTAAATTCATTATAGATCCATTTCTATAATCTTTATGGACACAAGACCTACCTAACTCTAAAATTTGCTCTTCTCTATAATTATTTATAATATTAACTAGGTTAAATTCTGTAGATGAATAAAATCCTCCAAATAAATTCGCAACATCACCTCTAATTAATCTATAGGTTCCAACAATTTTATTTTTAGAACTTTTCTTTTTATCTATAACAATTAAATGATCAGCAAACTTGTCTATTTTGTCATAATCCAATCTGATTAATTTTTTTGATAAATTGGGTTTAGCTTTTTTTTCTTTATAAAAAACAGAGTATCTAAGTGATTGAGCTTGTTTTAATTCTGATCTTGTTTCTGCTAATTTGATTAAATAGTTTTGGAACTCTACAGGTGAAAATTGGGAAGAAGATTTAGAAGGTTTTAAAAAAAATATTTTATTCTTAAAGGAAGGCTTGATTTTATTTTTGCTAAATGGGTTAAACCTAACGGTTTCTTTAACTTTATTAATTAACATATGTACTACCTGTACTAAATAAATTTTATTATTTTTAAATAAAAATTATTTCAATTTTATGAAATTTTCCATGTCATTCTTATTGCATCTAATCTTGTGTTATTTTTAGAGATATAATAGTGCTTTCTTGTTCCAATTTTATTAAAACCATTTTTCATATAAAAATTTATAGCTGGTTTATTTCGATAAGAAACTTCTATAAATATTTTACTTATGGGTAGACTTTTTAATTGTTGAATTAGATACGATCCATAACCTCTACTCTGATGAGATTTAATTATGGCTATTTTTATGATTTCAACTTCATCCTTAACCTGAAAAAAAGTGACATATCCTAATATACAATTTGTGTGTATTTTCCAAATTTTGAATGCTTCTTGAACAGCCATTATTTCTAGATCCTTTTGCGTCATAGAAAACTCAAAAAGATTTTTTTCGATATCAACTATTTGGTGATAATCCAACTTTTCACATGGACTGATTTTAAAATCTATCAATTTATATCTGCAAACCTTACATATATTGGTTTATAATTTTTAAAACCAATGATTGATTTAGTTAAATCTTCTTTATAGTTTATCAAAAAATATGAGAGTTTAGCTACCCATAATGCATCAGCAAGATTTTTTTTATTCTTTAATAAATGTATTTTTGTATGTTTAATATTTAACAATTCCTGGTTATGACCGACAAATAAAATATCATGTTTATGTAAATTATTTTTATACAAATAATTGTTTAAACTATCTATTTTAACTGCTTCAATATTATTTATAGGATGAAGTTTTATCTTTTTTTTCAAGTTCCTAATTTCAAAGGCCTGAATAAAGGGTTCCAATCTTTTTGAGTCTATCGAAGAAATAATATATTTTATATTTTTTTTTTGGGCTTGGTCCATAACAGACATTGCCAAAGAACCTAGCGAATTTATACCAATACTTTTAATATGCTTATTAGATATAATTATGGCTTTCGCACAAGCTATAATAGTTCTTATTCCTGTAAAACTCCCTGGTCCACACCCTACAGCTAAAACTGAAATATCTTTAAAAGATATATTATTTTGTTTTAAAAAAAACTTAATTGTAGGAATTAAAACTTCAGACAGCTCATTGTTTATAGGTAATAAAAAATTACCAATTACTTCACCCTTTTTTAAAATACAAAAAGATAGATTTAAAGAATTGCTTTCTATAGCAAATATCATTGTTTTATTTTTCTAAACTTCAAAATTATTCTATTCTAATAATAAATTTCAATATATACCAAAATTAAAGAAAATTTCTTAATATGAAAATTTGAGGGAAATATGCATTACCTATTAGTTTTATTATTTTTGATGTTATCTAAAATAACATACTCACAAACAAACCAAACAAAAGAAATTTTACTAGTAAACCATGTGTCGGTTATTATGTATCACAGATTTGGTGATAGTAGATACCCCTCAACAAATATAACAAAGGAACAATTTCAAAAACATATTAATGAGTTAATAAAGCCAAAGTATAATGTAATAAGTGTTGAAAAAGCTCTTAAGGCAATCAGTGAAGAAAAATTAGTAAAAGATAGATCAATAGTAATAACAATTGATGATGCTTATTCATCAGTTTATAATTATGCTTGGCCAATACTTAAAAAACATAATTTACCTTTTACATTATTTGTATCTACTGACGTTATAGATAATAAAATACCAGGATATATGAGTTGGGAGGAGATTAGAACATTAAGAGACAATGGTGTTACTATTGGAAGTCAAACAAAATCTCATCATCATATGTATAAATTAAATAAGTCAGAAATAATTAATGAATTATCTATCTCTAACAAAAGATTTGTTGATGAAATTGGAAGCAAACCAAAATTTCTTGCTTATCCTTACGGAGAATACAATTTAGAAGTATTAGAACAAGTAAAATTGCATGGTTTTTTAGCAGCCTTTGGACAGAATTCAGGCGTTGCTCATAAAAGCCAAGGTATTTATGAATTACCTCGTTTTGCTATGAATGAACAATATGGAGGAATGGAAAGATTCATTTTAGCAATAAATGCTTTGCCCATGCCAATCTCTGATATTACACCTCGCAATCCAGTTCTTGACAAAAACCCTCCAAATTATGGCTTTACTTTATCATCAAATATCAAGCCAGCCAACGCTGTTAGATGCTTTGCTAGCAAAGGCATCAAATCAGATACCAAGAGAGTTGGAAAAAATAGAATAGAAGTTCGATTAAATGAACCATTCTCTAAAGGCAGAGGAAGAATAAATTGTACTATGGCAGGGAATGATAATAGATGGAGATGGCTAGGAAAACAATTTATAGTTAAATAAAAATTTTTAATTATTCTAATACTAAATTGTCATATCTGTATAATTTATTAGCTTCTATCATTTCTCTGATTTTAGTAACATATTTATACCCAATTTCTGCATATCCACTGAGAAAGTTTGCTGCTTCAAGACCATTTATAGGTTTCTCATCCTTGAAATTTTCAAACCTGTAATTTCTTAATGCTTTATATGCTGAGTGTCTATTTAAATTCAAAAGATAAGAATTTAATGAAGATGATATGTCACTAAAACTTTTTACTGCAAAATTTGCATCTAAGTTTTCTTCTGGTTTGATCCCCATACCTTTTTGCCATGTCCACTCTCCAAACAAAGCATTACCTTCTCTTGCAAATCTTGATGATCCCCAGCCACTTTCTACTATTGCCTGGGCAAGAATCATTGATATTGGGATTGTATCAACTTTGATTAGCAACTGTGATTTTATTTGAGAAATTTGTGAGTTATTTAAATTGGCAAAATTGATATTTTTATAATTTTGAACCTTATATTTTTTTGCAAAAAATTCTAATTCATCAATATTTTTTTTGGATGTTGAAATTTTTTTAATTGATTGTTTTTCTTCCAAAATTATCTCATTACCTCTAAGAGCAATAGGTAATAAAATACTTATAAAAATATTTTTTTTATTGAGGGAATCAATTTCAGTTAAATTATGTGGTATGTGAGAAAAATATTCTCTCGGTATAGGTTCGTTTTTCTCAACCTTACTTAAAATTTTTTTTGACCACTCGAATATAAAATCATTACTGTTTATTTTACTGTTTGGAAGATGATAATCTTTTTTTTGATAAGTTTTATTTAACCATTTATCTTTAAAAAGGAGTATATCAAGGTTTTTGTCACTTGGAACTAATAAACCTAA
>Ga0181568_10005876_pt1 | contig 10755 bp, 7 predicted proteins | sample 101ome_20_FD_133758 | JGI IMG/M metagenome (GOLD analysis project Ga0181568, IMG submission 133758) | Coastal salt marsh microbial communities from the Groves Creek Marsh, Skidaway Island, Georgia - 101404AT metaG (megahit assembly) | ecosystem: Environmental > Aquatic > Marine > Intertidal zone...
AGGGCGCGTAGCTCAGTGGGAGAGCACTACGTTGACATCGTAGGGGTCACAAGTTCAATCCTTGTCGCGCCCACCATAAAGTAAATATTGATATGAACGATAATGATATATTTGAATTTCTAGGATTTCTTGCTGATCAATCAGCGAAAATAACTATGAAAAATTTTCGTCAGAAATTAGTAACTACAAATAAAAATACATCCAATAACAAGATAGACCCTGTAACGGATGCTGACAAAAATGCAGAGAAACTGATCAGAAGATTGATTGAAGAAAAATATCCAGGTCATAGTGTTGTTGGGGAAGAATTTAGTTCAAAGGACAGAGACCCAAAGTATAGATGGTATATCGACCCAATTGATGGGACAAAATCGTTTATTTCAGGTATTCCTCTTTGGGGAACCCTCATCGGCCTAGAGATTGATGGCTCTCCCGCATTTGGTATTATTGATAACCCATCTACTAAAGAACGATATATTGGCTCAACTTCAGTTTCCTATAAAATATTCGATGGTCATCAATCAATAATTCGAACCAGTGAGCAGAGTATCATCAATGATCTAAAATTTGGATACACAACTGAGGAGATGTTTGATGATGATTTTACAAAAAAGGTTTTGGCAAATGTTACTCAGGTGGTTGGAATGACACGTACGGGTGGAGATTGTTATTTTTATGGACTATTAGCTTCAGGCTACTTGGATTTAATAATAGAGAATAATCTTAAGCCATTTGATATCATTCCAATAGTTCCAATAATAATCGGCGCAGGAGGCTTTATATCTGATTGGAATGGTCTCCCAGAATACAAGAATGGTAATATAATCGTCTCAAATAATTCAAGAAATCACCAAAAAATATTAGATATAATTGAGCAAGCTAGATGACATCTTTAGAGGATAAAAAAGGTAAAAATATATTTACACATCAAATATTAAAAAAAACTGATACAGGGCATATCAGGCATCTTATCTTAGTTGAAACTTTTGATGGTTTATACACTCCTATTGGGCTTGAATTACCAGATGGAGATGGACCATTTCCACTTGTATTATTTGCCACAGGAAACGGTGGTGGAGGTATAGATTGGTTAACTGATAATATGGAAAATAGAAGATACACAATAGATAAATTTCTTAATAAAGGATATGCCTGTGGCTGGATTCGTTATAGAGCAGAGGTAGAGCTGGGATATAATGAAGGTGGTAAACTGGTTAAGGATATTCGTCAAGGTGGTATGATGTTTAATCGTTCACCACTTGAATATGAAGATGAAATAGCAATTATTGAATACCTCAAAACTTTTCATGAAATAGATGCTAATAGGATTGGACTACTTGGAATGAGTCATGCAGGTGAAATGATCTTAAAAATAACAAGTGAATACAACGGCGTTTGTGCAGCTGTCGCTAGTGAGCCTGCTTCCCATGAATTTTTAGCATTGACACCAGACGAGAGTGTAACGATTAATGAGGAAACACAGTTACGCGATATTGAGTCAATGCAGATGCAATCTGTTCAAAAGGTCAGAAATAGGATTGATATCGACATAGCAAATCAGAGAATTTCAACAATTAATACGCCTATATTTGTAATGGGTCGAGATGGGGATGAACTCCAAGGTATATTTAAGCTGTCCTATGATCTTCTAAAAGAGAATAAAAAAGAAGCTCTCTGGAAGAGTTATGACCATGCTCTTCATGGTTTTATATTTCCTATCAAACACAATAATATATATGATGTTGATCCCATTCAAGATGAGGCAATCGATGATGTATTATCATTCTTTGAAAAATATTTCTTAAAACAAGACTAATCAAAATAGCCTTATTATTCTGAGAAATAAGCTATATCTTCTTCACTAGCACTCCAAGCAGAATTGGTAGGCCAATTTTTGGTCATGGATTTCATAGACTCACCATATCGAACCCTAAATAGGATTGTTCTTTCTGAACCATTTGTATATTCATGAAGTTCGCCACGTGGATGTACTACAAAGCTGCCTTTTTTAACTTCTACTTCGTCATTCTCGGTTCGCATTATACCTCCACCTTCATAGCAAAAATAAATTTCTGTAGCATCAGGATGACAATGGTTTGGGCTGACTTGACCGGGTTCCCAACAAGCTATTGAAACATCTCCTTCGCCGTAAAAACCGAGTTTTCTCTCTACATGTTTAATTGGATCAAATTTTTGCTCTACAGAAAAATCAAATGTATCCATAATGACCTCCAAATATTTTAAATATACTGCGAATCCTAACAGATAATTTTTTTTTTTCAAACAGACTTGTAACTATTAGGATTGTGATTACATATTATTATGCAGATGCCTTTTGGGTCTGCTTTTATCAACATGTTGCTCAAAGGAGGATATGATATGACAATGCACACATTTGATTTAACACCATTATATAGAACCTCAATTGGATTTGATCGTCTAGCTCAAATGTTAGATACGATCAATGTGGATGTACCAACGGGCTATCCGCCATACAATATTGAGAAACTGACAGATAACAAGTACTGTATTACGATGGCAGTGTCAGGGTTTGACGAGAGCGATCTTAATATAGACGTAAAAGAAAATATTTTATCTGTTACTGGGGATAGTTCAAAAGACGATAATAGGGAATATTTATACAAAGGTATTTCCTCAAGAAATTTTGAACGTAGATTTAGACTCGCCGATTATGTTGAAGTTGAATCTGCAAATCTCTCAAATGGTTTGCTCAATATAATACTTGTGAGAGAATTGCCAGAAGCAATGAAGCCGAGAAAGATTGAGATTTCAACCAGTAAAGTTATTGAAGGATAACAAAAATCAGATGTGGTAGGGCAACTAAATGCCCTACCGCTTATCTAAAAATTCTCTATCATCTCAACAAGTTTGTAGATATCATTCTCATCACTATTGAATGAGGTCACCAGTCTCAAAAAACTATAATTATCTTTATGGTATTGCTCATCTAGTGAAATTTTTGTCCAATTATGACAAGATACTTTATGATTTTTTAAATAATCTTCAAGCTCCTTTGGAACAATAATAAAAACCTCATTTATTTCTGTTCGCCAGGGTATATGTATAAAATCAAATTTATTCAGATTTTCGGATAATAAATTTGCTTTTTTGTTTGCAGATCTTGCCAATTCTATCCATAAATCATTTTTTAAATAACCAATGATTTGTGAAGATATGAATCTCATTTTTGATAAAAGATGACCAGATCTCTTAATATAAAGATTTGTTTTTTTCGAGAGATTTGTATTAAAGAAAATTACTGCTTCTGCGGACATTGTGCCATTTTTTGTTGTCCCAAAGGACATTACGTCAACACCCACCTCCCAAGTTAGTTCTTGTGGTTTTTTATCTGTGGCGGCCACAACATTCGCAAATCTTGCACCATCCATATGAATTTTTAGTTTCTTTGTATCGGCTATATTTTTTAAGTTTCTTATTTCATCTTGTGTGTAAATAGTACCAGCTTCGGTTGCCTGGGAGATACTCAAGCTAGACGCAACCATATCAAATTCATCACTAGGGTGAAATAAAAGGGCTTTTTCCAGTTCGCCATTTATGATCTTTCCGCCTTTAGTTTTTATAGGGTATAATTTTGCACTGTTTGAGAAAAACTCTGGCGCATTGCATTCTTCAAGGTAAATATGGCTATCAGAGCCACAAAAAATTGTCCCATATTCAGGAGTTATGGATGCAAGAGATAATGAATTAGCAGCGGTACCAGTTGATACGAAGAAACTATCGATTTCTCTATTGAATATTTCTGATAGCATTTCTTTTGCACTTTTAGTTAGTTCATCGCCACCATAAGAAGCAACTGTATTCTTATTAGCTTCGATCATTTCTTTTAGAACTGGGTCTGCAATTGTGTGTACATTATCGCTTCGGAAATCTATCATTATTTATCCCAATTTTGATGTTATATGTTTCATGAAAAATTTTTCTTCTAATGCTCTAGATTTATTTATATTTTCTTGATTTTTAAAACCATGGCCTTCATCCTCATAGAGAAAAAATTCAGTATCAATACCCAATGATTTTATTTTTTTGTGTATCTCCTTTGTTTGATCTGGTGTTACAACTCTATCTTGTTGTCCTTGAAAAAAAATAATTGGTGTTGTCATTTTATCGGTTTTATTGATTGGTGATCTTGCCAAATATTTATTGTTTTCAATATTTTTAATCCCTAAAAGACTCGAAGTGTAACCTGACTCAAACTTATGCGTATCGTTCAGCAATATCTTAAGATCACTAACTGCATAATAACAGGAAGCACAAGCAATTTCCACATCTTCGCATATCGTATTTAATACTGTAAAACCACCAGCACTTGAACCCTTGAGAATAATTTTTTTATTTTGTAAAGAATTATCATTCTTAATAAAATCTATTGCTTCCAAACAATCTTCAGTATCATATATCCCCCAATTATCATTTAATTCTTTTCTAAACTTTATTCCATAATTTGTAGAGCCTCTGTAATCTAGTTCTATGATATCAAAACCTCTATTTGTCCAATATTGTCTTTCTTCTGAATATCCGAAATATGAGGATGATGTGGGACCACTATGAACTTTGAGAATTAGTGCATTAGTATTATTATTTTTGGATGGGTAGTAGTTTAAAAAAGAATTTTTCAGCTCAATAATTTTTCTTTGATTATTAACTTTTATTGTCGAACTATTTGAATCAGTGAGGGATTTAATTGGCACCGATAGTATCTCATCGCAGAGTTTATCTGTAGAGCCCGCTAGAATTATTAATTTGTCATTTGAGCACATTTGCTCGGAGTAGATTTCAAGGTTTATTTTTTTGATAGAATTCTTGGATCTGTCGATAATAAATTGACTCATTATTCCTTTTTGATAACCAGATGCAAAAATTAAATTTTTATTTAATATTTTATAGCTTGAAATACCTAATTGCCATAATGGCTTAAGCAAATCGATGGGTAAATCATGGAGTTGTTGAGACTCTCCATCTTGATATTGATAAAACTTTCCTCTATCACCATCTTCCTTTATATAAATTAACTTTTGATCATCCCACTCTGGTTGGAAAATAGACTTTCCATCACCACCGTCAATTAGAAATATATCTGATATTGTGTTACAGTTATCAATTCTTCCCAAATATAATTCTGATGACTCCCATGGCATACTGGGTAGGTTCCATTGTAACCAAGATAGAAATTTATTATCAGGTGATAAGGAAATATTAGAATAGAAGGATGCACCATGCACCACCTTTGTAATTTCTTTGGGTTTAGATAAGTTTATATGCGCGATATAATTTTGGGGGTAGGGTTCTAAGACTGAGTGATCTTCAACAATAAAATATAGATCATTTTCAGCAGCAATTATTTCACCAATTCTAATATCATTCAAATTTGTTATTTGACTAATTTTATTGTTATCAATTTGATAAAGATTTTGATCATCACTATTAACAAAAAAGACTTGATTACCCGAAACTGTATAAGCAATTCCTCCATATTCATGAATTTTGCTTCTTACATTATATTTACCTGAGGTCAAATTGGTATATTGACTATCAATTAAAGAGTATTTGATAATTGATGTTATCCCACCTAAACTAGTATCTGTCTCCATCCAATATACATATTTATCGTTTGCCCAAGGGAACGATCTCTTCTTTTTTGATGAAATTTTTGTAATTTGAATGAAATTTAAAGAAGAACCAAAATTATTTTTTTTTATGTTTGTAAGTTCAATCATATTATTAATTTGTATAATTTGATCAGTAAAATTATCTTCATATTAGTCTAAAATAAAAATAAAAATATACACTAGCATTTTTAGCTTTAAATCTTTATATATATTATGTATTTATATTAATTCAATTATATAAATTTACATAAGTTATATGGAGAATGGATGTTTAAACACTACGAAAATAATGTCAAAAAAGCTATCCAAAATGGTGTTTATAATCCTAACAATGAGCACGATGCGTGCGGCATTGGCTTCGTTGCTAATATAAAAAATAATGCGTCCCATCAAATAGTCAAAGATGGTTTGGCAATCCTTGAGAATTTAACTCATCGTGGTGCAGTAGGCGCCGATCCAAAAGCAGGGGATGGTTGTGGCATTCTTACTCAAATCCCTGATGAATTTTTAAGAAAAATATCCAAAGAATTAGGGTTTGATCTGCCAAAAAAAGGTGAATACGGTGTAGGAAATTTGTTCCTACCAAAAAATGATAAGAAGAGAGCTGATTACATAGAAAAAATTAAAACTTTAATCTCTGAGGAAAATCTAGAAATTATCTCTATGAGGGATATACCTGTAAACAACCAAGGTTTAGGTTATTCAGTAAAACCTACCGAACCACTCCATATACAGCTTTTCATTAAATCAAGCACTCCCTTACCGGATCAAGACTCGTTTGAAAGAAAACTATTTGTTGCAAGAAAGAAAATATACAGCACTTTCATGGGCGAAACCGACAAACCTATTGAAGACTTTTACATGTGTTCTCTCTCATCTAGAACCCTACTATATAAAGGTATGCTCCTTGCAGACCAGCTATCAGAATATTTTCTTGATTTAAATGATGAGTCTTTCAAGTCTGCTCTAGCATTGGTTCATCAAAGATTTTCTACAAACACATTTCCAACATGGAGTTTGGCTCAGCCTTTCAGAATGATATGCCACAATGGAGAGATAAATACCCTCAGGGGGAATGTAAATTGGTTGAGGGCTAGGTTATCCACCCTAAAATCAGATTTACTAGGTGATGATATAAAAAAAATATGGCCTATTGTTGTAGATGGCCAATCAGACTCAGCTTGTTTCGACAACGTACTTGAACTGCTTGTGAACAGTGGCTATTCCATATCGCACGCGATGATGACGATGATACCTGAAGCTTGGACCGGTAATAATATTATGCCAGCTAATAGGAAAGCTTTTTATGAGCATCAAGCTTCAATGATGGAGCCATGGGATGGACCAGCCGCTATAGCTTTTACAGATGGCAAACAAATTGGTGCTACTTTAGACCGAAATGGATTGAGACCAGCAAGGTACTTTATTACTGACGATGATAGAGTAGTCTTGTCTTCAGAAATGGGTGTGCTTCCAGTAAAAGAAGAGAATATTATAGAAAAATGGAGGCTACAACCTGGCAAGATGCTGCTCATCGATTTAGAAAAGGGACAGATAATAGCAGATGATGTGATAAAAGAAGAAATGGCTAATGCTCACCCATATGAAGAGTGGATCTCAAACAGTCAGATAATACTTGAGGACTTACCTCCAGCAAATCAAGGTACTCAATATGTAAATAAAGACCTATTGAGTTTGCAAAAGACTTTTGGCTACACTCAAGAAGATCTTAAATTCCTTTTATCTCCAATGGTTACAACTGGACAAGAGGGAATCGGCTCAATGGGGAATGATGTGCCAATATCATCTCTCTCTGATAAATCAAAATCACTTTTTACTTATTTTAAACAATTATTTGCACAAGTTACAAATCCGCCAATAGATCCGATTAGGGAAGAGTTGGTTATGTCACTCGTCTCATTTATTGGCCCAAGACCGAACCTGCTTGACCCTCATAAAAACTCAACACTTAAACGTCTTGAAGTCAGACAACCAATTTTAACAAATGAAGACCTCGAAAAAATTCGTTACGTAAGTGAACTTTCCGAAAATTATTTCAGGACAAGAACTTTAGACATAACTTTTGCTAATGATCCATCAGGAGTTGATTTAGAAGACATTCTATTGAAATTATGTGAAAAAGCAGAGGCAAAAGTTAAAGACGGTAATAATATAATAATCTTATCTGACAGATATACATCCGATAATAGGGTACCAATACCATCCCTACTAGCCACTTCTGCAGTTCATCACTATCTAATAAAAAAAGGCTTGAGGACTTCCGTGGGCATCGTTGTTGAAACAGGGGAAGCTAGGGAAGTTCATCATTTTTGTACATTGGCAGGCTACGGTGCGGAAGCAATAAATCCATACTTAGCATTTGAAACAATTGAACAGATCAGAAATACACTTGATGAAGAAATTTCAAAAGAGGAATCTCAAAAGAGATTCATCAAGGCAATTGACAAAGGCATACTTAAAGTTATGTCAAAGATGGGTATATCAACTTATCAATCATACTGTGGCGCACAGATATTTGATGCTATTGGTTTAGATCAGTCTGTTATTGATAAATACTTTACAGGCACTCACTCAAAGATTGGTGGGATTAGTATAGACGATATAGCAAAGGAGAGTATAGCCAGGCATGAAAGTGCATATAACAGCCCTGATATCTTAAAAATTACTCTAGATATTGGGGGGGAATATGCCCAAAGGAATCGCGGCGAAGATCACGCCTGGAATTATAATACCATTAGCGCATTACAACATGCAGTTAGAGGTAACGCTCAGGATGAATATAATCGTTATGCCAACGAAATAAATGAACAAGATAAAAGATTGCTAACGATCCGTGGCTTAATGAAAATCAAAAAAGCTGAAGAAGACAATCGTAAGTCCTTAACTATAGACGAGGTTGAGCCTGCCAAAGAAATTGTTAAAAGATTTGCTACAGGTGCTATGTCGTTCGGTTCAATAAGTAGAGAGGCACACACTAATTTGGCTATTGCTATGAATAGAATTGGTGGAAAATCAAATACTGGTGAGGGTGGAGAAGAGGTTGATAGATTTATACCTATGTCTAATGGGGACTCGATGCGATCTGCAATCAAGCAAGTGGCATCAGGAAGATTTGGTGTTACTGCTGAATATTTAACAAATTCTGATATGATCCAAATAAAAATGGCACAAGGAGCAAAACCTGGTGAGGGAGGACAACTTCCAGGTCATAAAGTTGATGCAGTTATAGCTAAAGTTAGGTACTCAACACCGGGAGTAGGACTTATTTCACCTCCACCCCATCATGATATTTATTCAATAGAAGACCTGGCTCAGCTAATATATGACCTTAAAAATGCAAATCAAGAAGCACAAATAAGTGTAAAACTCGTATCTGAAGTTGGTGTGGGAACTGTGGCAGCTGGAGTAGCAAAAGCAAAATCAGATCATGTAACAATATCAGGTTACGAAGGGGGTACTGGTGCTAGTCCACTAACTTCCATTAAACATGCGGGATCACCATGGGAGATCGGAATTAGTGAAACTCACCAAACATTAGTCCTCAACAAATTGAGAAATAGAATATCAGTTCAGGTTGATGGAGGTTTAAGGACTGGTAGGGATGTTATAATTGGTGCTTTACTGGGTGCAGACGAGTTTGGTTTCTCAACCGCTCCACTAATTGCTTCAGGATGTATAATGATGCGAAAGTGCCATCTAAACACTTGTCCTGTAGGGATTGCGACTCAGGATCCAGAGCTTAGAAAGAGGTTCACAGGAGCTCCAGAACATGTAGTCAATTATTTCTTTTTTGTGGCAGAAGAAGTTAGGAAGTATATGGCAGAAATGGGGTTCAAAACCTTTAATGAGATGATTGGTCAAAGTCAAATGCTAGACAAAAAAGATGTAATTTCACATTGGAAAGCAAAAGGAATTGACCTCTCAAAGATACTCTACAAGCCCGAGACCGAAGTAAATGAGAAATTATATAATTGTGAAGTTCAAGACCATAACCTTAACTCAGTTCTTGATGTTGATCTCATAAAAGAATCTAAAAATGCATTAGATAAACAAGAACCAATATTTATAGAAAAGACAATAACAAATGTTGATAGAACTACTGGTGCGATGCTGTCAAATCAGATAGCAAAAAAATATGGGCATAAGGGACTGCCTGAGGATACGATTCATATAAAATTTATCGGTACATCAGGGCAAAGTTTTGGTGCTTTTGTGTCACATGGTGTCACTATGGAACTTGTTGGAGAAGCAAATGACTATGTTGGTAAAGGATTATCAGGAGGTAAATTAATTATTTATCCAAATTCTAAATCTAAGATAAATCCTGGTAATAGTATGATTGTAGGAAACACAGTACTCTATGGTGCAATTAGCGGAGAGTGCTATTTCAGAGGGATAGCAGGGGAACGTTTTGCTGTGAGAAATTCGGGCGCAATTGCAGTCATTGAAGGTACAGGGGATCATGGATGTGAATATATGACGGGAGGATGTGTTGTAGTTCTTGGTAAGACAGGAAGAAATTTCGCTGCAGGGATGTCAGGCGGTGTTGCTTATGTTCTTGATGAAGACGGTGAATTTAGCAAGAGATGTAATTTATCCATGGTAGAGTTAGAGCCAATAGCTTCCGAAGATGATTTATTGGAAAGGCTTCATCATCATGGTGGTGATCTTGAAACAAAAGGTAAAGTTGATATTCTTAAATCTATGACAAAGTTTGATGATGAAAGAATATATAAGCTAGTATCAAATCACTTCAATTATACAAATTCAGAAAAAGCGAAACAAATTCTCAATAATTGGGAGCAATATCTTCCAAAATTTGTTAAAGTTATGCCTGTTGATTACAGACGAGCATTGGTTGAATTAGAAGGTAAAACACTTGAGACAGTAAAATAATTCAAGAAGGAAATTCAATGGGAAAAGTTACAGGATTTTTAGAAGTTGACAGAAGGGATCGGAAGTACAAACCTGCTGCTGATAGGGTAAGAAATTTCAAGGAATTTGTTATACCTTTAGGTGATGCTGAAACACAAAATCAAGCATCCAGATGTATGGATTGTGGAATACCATTTTGTCATAATGGATG
>Ga0181568_10005884_pt1 | contig 10748 bp, 9 predicted proteins | sample 101ome_20_FD_133758 | JGI IMG/M metagenome (GOLD analysis project Ga0181568, IMG submission 133758) | Coastal salt marsh microbial communities from the Groves Creek Marsh, Skidaway Island, Georgia - 101404AT metaG (megahit assembly) | ecosystem: Environmental > Aquatic > Marine > Intertidal zone...
ACCTACACCAATTATCAAATTTGGATTTTTAATTTTTAGTTTCTTGTACTTACCAATTTCACTAAAAAGTTTTTCTTGTGCTTTTTCACGAACAGAACAAGTATTTAAAATAATTATATCTGCCGTCTCAATTTCATTTGTACTTGAGCTATTAAGATTTTCATTGAGTAAATGATCAATTTTTTCAGAATCATAAACGTTCATTTGACAGCCAAATGATTTTATGAAATGTCTTTTTTTTTCCAACAAATTACTCACCTAGAACTTTTAATCCAGCGACACCAAGAGCAAATTGATATAAAATTTGAGACCAATCTCTTAGTTCTTTGCCAAGATTTTTATCAGTTAATTTAGAATTTATAACAATTGAATCTCCAGGGTACAAAGGAATATATTTGTTAAAAAATAGTCCTTTCTTTATTGCGGGTAATACTTCGCCGCTTGCTCTAACTATAAACATTGATTTAGTATCAGCGGCTCTAGTGAAACCACCTGAATACTTTATATAATCGGTAACCGATAATTTGCTTTTGAATGGCACTGACACTCTTCTGCCAAAAACCTCGCCATGAATATTAATGTGATTAGAAATCTCAGGCACGATTATAGTGTCTCCGTTTTTGAGAAAAACATTATTTAGTTGGGTGTTTTTTGTAAGCACCAGTCTTCCTTCAGGTTCAATTTTTTTTAATTTATCTAATAAATTTTTCTTAAATTGAATTATTTGAACAGTAGTTGATGAATCAAGAGGATTCAAGATTTGATCTAAACTATCAGAGGCGCTATTAATAAACTCCGATTCTGCAGTATCGATGAAGAGTTTGATTGATTCTTTTTGCTTTTCTTTTAGGCTACTTCTTAGAAACTTTAAAGAATTTATATCTGCATTAACAGACAACCCATGTCCATAATTTTCTATTAAGGCTGCAAGACTAGTTCCAATGGGAACATTGTAAATACCTGGCTTATTCACAAAACCTTTCAAAGCAATAACTAATTCTTTATTGTTTTTTCTCAACAAACTATTTGAATCAAAAATAGTTATCCTATCACCTGGAAGCAATAAAATATCGTGAGCTGGATCGTTATCCATTATGGCTTTTCTTAGATTGATGTTGATATATTCTTTATTTAGATTGTTTTTTTTTCTTGTTATTAGAGCATATTCCCAATCTATAGAATTAAGGTTCTGCTCATTAAAAATCTTTTCGATATATTTAGATTGCCTGTATTTTTCATCTTCATCTAAGATATTATCGATTTTGTTATATCTATCGATTAGACTATCATTTAAAAAGCTACTAGTAAGGCCTGTGGAATTACTTAAATAACTTGAGTTACTAGAATTATTTAAAATTAAAGCATTCTTTTCATTTTCTTTATATTTATCTTCGTTAACTCCACTTACGTTATTTGAAATCCAAGATGTATTTCCGTTGTTATTTTGATTAAATTTAAAGGATATTAATGATTCAGGTGTTTGTATAATGTCTGAAACCCTGAGCCTGGGACTCCATCCAAATTTTTTATCAATAATGGATGGTCCTCCCACTGTAACAATATTCTTCAAATCTGGAGCAACTAGGTCAAAAAAAATAATATCTCCATTTAAGATTAGAAGTTCAGAGGCTTTATTCTTTTGGATCCTAATTATTTTTCTTCCATCATCAATTATTCTTTGAATTGTTGATGAGGATAAATTAGCAAGAGGCGATAACCCTTTTGCGAAGTAAATTAGGTCTGAGAGAGTTTCGCTCTCTCTTAATTCATATATGGCCGGTTTTTCAATGGCGCCATAAGTTACTACTTCATTAATTTTATTTCTGTAATTAATAGTATCACCATGAATTAATGTTATATTGTCGGTAACAACTCCGTTGTTGAAAAAATCATATAAATCAATAGTAGCAATTATTGATTGGTTTCTTATCAAATCAACTGCTCTCATAGAACCTTCATCACTAGGCCCTCCTGATAAAAAAATAACATCTATAAATGAATGAAATCCTACAGAATTGAAAACACCGGGAGATTTTGCGTTACCAGTAATATAAATATTGTTTAGTCTGGCTTTGCCATTGAGAATATTTACAGATGCATTCTTTAGGGTTTTGGCAATGTGTTGCTTTATTAAAGATACTGCATTTGATAATTTATAACCAGAAACTTTTAGAGGACCAACTATTGGTAAAAAGATAATACCATTGGTATCAATCAAATATGAATTTGTTCCTGAGACGTCTAAATGATCTATTTGTATTATTAATTCATCACCTGAGTCAAGAACATAGTCGTCAGGTAGAGGTTTACTATTGACAATAGTTGACTGTGAAACGTTACTAAAAAAATTTGATCCAAATCTTTCAAGATATTGCCCTGTTATAAGATAAACATAATCTTTAAATGAATTTCCAGTTCCAATGAAAGTACTATTTTGTTGCATTGGAACAGCTGAGGGATTTTTGATATTGGGCTTATTTAAATCTTTTGGAACATCTATTCTTTGTTTGGGAGGCTGAGGAGGTTTAGGTATAGGGAGTGTTGGACTCAAAGAATCTACATTAACATTTTGAGAAAATGCTGAAGTGCTAAACGAGAAAAAAAAAATTAGTAAAAGATTTAACAACATAGTAATATGAAAATTGAATTTAATTATATAACAAAATAGAAATGGTGGCGAATCAGGGACTCGAACCCCGGACACAAGGATTATGATTCCTCTGCTCTAACCAGCTGAGCTAATTCGCCAATTACTAATTTAATTGAAAGAATACTTATCTCTGTTTTTAGTGTCAAGTAAACTCTAATTGTTATTGTATGAAGAATTATGACATTACTGTTATAGGAAATGGTTTAATATCCAAATTAATTGTTGTAGCTATATCCAATCTTAATTTTAAAATTTGTCGTGTATTAGCTAAATCTTTTCGAAATACACAGAATCAAATTTACTCTATTCGTGAGGATTCATATAATTATCTAAACTCTTTTAATCTGTTTAGAGGTAATCCATTTTTCGATATTGAAAAAATGAGCCTTTTTTTTGGTGATGCTAAAGAGTTTGTTTTAGAAAATTATAATGATTCTCAAAAGATTTTGAGAATTATTGATAAAGATACATTAGAAAAGTCTCTTGATAAAATCATTGAAAAAAAAGAGATTGATTTTTATCATTTCGATGATATTGAAATTATTTCTGACAATGAACTAAAAGTTCTTGATGGTAATCAACACATCAATATTTCTTCGAAATTTTTTTTAACCTCTGACGGCAAAAAGAGTATTGTAAGAGAAAAGTTGTACCAAAAAAACCAAGAAATAAAATTTAATCAAAAAGCTGTTGCTGGAACATTTTATTCAAAAATTGTAAAGCCCACTGCCTACCAATGGTTCAAAAGCTCTGGGATTTTGGCTCTGATACCAATTTCTAAAAATCAAGTTTCCATGGTCTTAACTTATTCAGACAAAAATCATATTAATAACCCTAGGCTACATCTAAATAATTTTTTTAAAAGAGAACTTGCCTCTGTTTGCGGAGATCAAGATTTTAAGGATATACTTATTAATAGTTTTGACTTAAGTTACACAAAACCAATATTTTTTAAAAATAGCTTTGTTTTTTTTGGCGATTCATGCCAAACAATCCATCCTTTAGCTGGTCAAGGATTAAATTTAGGGATTAAAGACGTTTCTGTTTTTTCTGAGTTACTAAAGGAAAAAACTCCTCAAAATATTAACCCCAAAAAATTAATGTATGATTACAGAAGAAACAGAATTATTGAAAGAGTTTTTTTTCATAAGCTTACATACGGAATTGCTTTTTTAAATTTTGAAAATAGCCAATTTTTTGAAAAATCTTCTTCTTTATTCGTGAAAATTTTAAACCAATCTAATTATCTTAAGCAAGGCATAATTAACCTAGCAAACGGAGGTAACCATTATTAAGTATCTTTCTTTTTTTATTTTCATTTTTTCTTCTTGTTTGGCTTTTTCATCTGAAGATATTAGACTTCAACTTAAAAAAAAATTACCAGATATTGATATTGGTGAAATCAGAAAACTTGATGACTCCTTAATCTATGAGGTTATTCTTAATGATGACTTGTTTTATGTTGATGGAGAAATTAAATTTATAATTAGAGGTGAGCTGATTGAAATATCATCTTTAAAAAATATTTCTGTTGATAGAAAAAAAGAATTAGAAGCTATTAAAAATAAAAAATTAGAAATTCCATTTGATGATTATCCTTTGCAATATGCAATAAAAATAAATGAGGGACAAGGTCCTAATAAGGTAATTTACTTTGCTGACCCTTATTGTGGATATTGTAAAAAGTTTGATAAAGAGGTCATTACCAAACTAAAAGATACTACTGTATTTTTATTTCTTTACCCCATATTATCTGAAAAATCAATTAATGTATCTAAGGATATATATTGTTCTGCAAATCAAGCAAATGCTTGGACTGAGTTTATAATAAATGGAACTTTACCTGTAAGAAAAAAATGCGAAACCCCCATTGACGCCATTATGACTTTTGGGAAAAAAATGAAAATTAGAGGCACACCTACTTTGATTTTTGCTGATGGCCTTAGAGTTCCAGGGGCATTGAGTTATGATCAATTTAGAAAAATCGTAGGGGAAACAAAATAACTACCTATTATTGGGTAATATGACCCAACCTTTAACTTTTTCATTTGTTTTTCCTGCTTTTGAACCACTTTCGTTACCGCTGCCCCAAAAGAAATCAAAACGAATTTGTCCTTTTATTGCGCTTCCGGTATCCTCAGCAAAAACAAATCTTTGAATCTTATGGTATTTAGAGTCTACGGTACTTATAAAGTATAAAAACCCCATCGGGTTTTTCATTGGGTCAATTGCAATACTTCTGAGAGGAGTTAATGGATAACCAATTGAACCTGTTGGACCATCTTCAGAATTTTCACTAATTTTAAAAAAAACAAAGCTTTTATTGCGTTCCATTAAATCATTACCCAGTTTTGGATTATTTTTAATCCAATTTTTAATTTTTTTCATTGAAACGTCGGCAATAGAAAGTCCATGTTCTTTAATTAAAATTCGACCAATTGATGTATATGGATGTCCGTTATGAGCATCATAATTTAGTTTAATTATTTTTTCATCAGGTAATTTTAATTTTCCAGATCCTTGTATTTGTAGAAAGAATATATCAACTTTGTCCTCTGCCCAAGCAATTGGTCTAATGGAGGGGTGTTTTCCGGATTCTATTTCTTTCCTAGTATGATAAGGAATTAATACGTTATTCTCTATTCTTCCTCTAACTTTTTTACCTTTTAACTCAGGGTAAATCTGGTCAATCTTTACAGTAATAAGATCTTCAGGTTTACCATATAAAGGATACTTGTATTTATCTGATTTGCTTAAATTGCCACTAATAATTGGTTCATAATAACCGGTAAGTTTACCAAGATTTTGGTTAGAAGTTTTGATTAGCCAGGGAGAAAAATGTTTTTTGAAATGATCTAAAAATTTTTTTTTATTTTTTACTAGGGAATTTAAATGATCACAGGTATTTGTAATTTGTGGGAAGTGATGAAGATAATTTAAGCATCTTTCATTAATAATATTTACCAAATTTTTATCAAGCTTTTGGTCATTTGGTAATTCATCCCATGACATTTTCTCAAGCTTTTTTTTGTAGCTTGGGAAATCAAAATTTTCGAACCAAACTTTACTAATTTTTTTGGCATTAGTTGCTATTTTGTCTTTTTCTATTTGATAAGAATTGTTTTTAATAAATACTTTTTTTTGTGGATCCTTTGCGCAACTGCATAAAACTGAGAAAAATAGTAAAATAATAAAAAATTTTTCGTTCATGGAGAATCATTATAATTAAAAACAACCCATTTATCTGGATTATACTTGAAATCATATTAGGCCTTTTTTTATTTTTACTAATAATATGGTGGACACTGCCTAAAAAGAATAAGACCGAAAGAAAAAATCAATGAATAAAAAAAATTTTTTAGCGCCAAGTATTTTGGATGCAAATTTTTTAGATTTAAAAACTCAATTAGATGTTGTTTTTAAGGGTAACAATAATATTATTCACCTTGATATAATGGATGCCCATTATGTACCTAATTTAACATTTGGACCTTTTTTATGTGGCCAAATAAAAAATTATTTACCAAATACCATCGATGTGCACTTGATGGTTGAGCCAGTTGACTCTCTAATTGAGAAATTTGCCGAAGCTGGTGCAAATATGATCAGTTTTCACCCTGAAGCTAGCCTTCATGTTCATAGAAGCATTGAGTTAGTAAAATCTTTTGGTTGTAAAGTCGGTTTAGCATTAAATCCCTCAACTCCTTTATCTACGATTGAGGAAGTTCTTGGCATTTTAGATTTTATATTAATTATGTCTGTCAATCCTGGTTTTGGGTCTCAGAAATTTATTGAAAATAGTGTAAAAAAAATAGAAAGATTACATACAATGATTACCAAAAATTCATATGACTGCCAGATTGAGGTTGATGGTGGTATTAATGATTCTAATATAGTTAAAATCAAAAAAGCAGGTGCTAATATCTTTGTTGTTGGTAGTGCAATTTTTAAATCCGAAAATATTACTAAATCCTCACAATTTTTTCATAACATTATTCACACTGATTAAAAAAATAATGCAAAATAAAATTAAGGGTTGCTTTTTTGATTTAGATGGCACCTTAGTAGACTCATTACCTGGAATTCACAAAGCAGTAGTTATGTCTTTAGAATACTTAGATAGGCAACCATGTTCCTTAAAAGAAACAAAAAGTTTTATTGGTAATGGAGTTGATTTTTTAATAAAAAAAATTATGGATTTAAGATTTATCCCTGAATTTGAAACTCTTAAAAGTATTTTTTTGAATAATTACAATAAAGTTTATTTAAACAATTCACCTAAATATTTTGGATGTGGGGATGTTATATCTAAGATTCGTGAATCAATCACTCCTAATCTTGCTTGTATTACAAATAAGCCTTATGAATATGCCAGAGACATACTTGATAATGAAGGTTTGGAATTTGAATATTTAATAGGCGGAGATGACCCTAAGATTAGAAAACCTAGTGGCTTTGGTATAATTGAAGCGTGTGAATCTTTCAATGTGGATCCAAAATCATGTATTTATATTGGTGATAGCCTTGTGGATTTTCAAGCATCAAAAAATGCAGGATGTAATTTTATATTTGCAACATATGGTTATGGTAACTTAGATTTTATGCCAAATAATAGTATTGATTCTATTGACGAACTTTTAAATAAACTAAAATCATCTGATAATGACTGAGGAGGAATTTAATAATCTAAAAGACAAAGGTTTTAATAGAGTTCCTGTGTTTAGAAAAAAACTTGCTGACTTAGATACTCCTCTCTCTATATATCTGAAAATCGCAAATGAGCCCAATACATATTTATTTGAATCAGTTATTGATGGAGAAAGGTTTGGTCGTTATTCCTTTATCGGTCTTAAATCTGACTATACATTTGAGGTAAAAGGAAAAAAATGTAATGAATTATTCAAAAATAAAATAATTAAATCCGTTAATAAAGACGACCCTCTTGAGTGGATAAAAGAAATTACTGGTAGATATAAAATTGCAAAACCAGCTGGTCTTCCAAGTTTTACAGGCGGCTTTGTTGGATATTTTTCATACGAAATCGTAAGATTTATTGAGCCAAAAGTTCTTCATTTAAATAATAAAAAAGATGATGTTGATATTTTTTTAATGCTTTCTGAAAATATCATAATTATTGACAATCTTTCAGGTACTGTTTTTATTGTGTCAGTTGTTGATACGAATAAAGAAAGTGGATGGAATGACGCTCAAAAAAAATTAGATCAAATTGAAAGAGGACTTTTATTAGATATCCCAAAATTAAATAAAATCAACCTTAGTAAAATTGAATTTTCAAATACTGTTAAAAAAGAAGAGTTTGAATCATGGGTAAAAAAAATTAAAAACTATATTGAATCAGGTGATGTTATGCAGGTCGTAATTTCACATGAGGTTACTGCGCATTTCGATATCGAACCCATTTATTTTTACAGGGCTCTTCGTTTAACAAATCCATCTCCCTATATGAGTTTTTTTAATTTGGGTAATGCTTTTATCATTGCTTCTTCGCCAGAAATACTTGTCAGACTAAAATCCGGGAAGGTTACGGTAAGACCTATAGCCGGAACTAGGAGAAGAGGTAGTAACCATGAAGAAGACAAAAAACTTGAAAATGATTTACTATCTGACGAAAAAGAGCTTGCTGAACACTTAATGTTGATTGATTTAGGAAGAAACGATATAGGAAAAATTGCAGATATTGGTTCTGTTGAATTAACTGAAAAAATGGTTGTAGAGAGGTATTCTCATGTAATGCATATTGTATCCAACGTTGATTGTAAAAAATCAAAAGATTTTCATGCTATTGATGTCTTAAAAGCCTGTTTTCCGGCGGGCACTGTATCAGGTGCGCCAAAAATAAGAGCTATGCAAATAATTGACGAGTTAGAGAAAACTGCAAGAGGAGTATATGCTGGAGCAATTGGATATATTTCATTTAATGGAGATATGGATCTTGCTATCGCAATTAGAACGGCAACAATAATTAATAAAGTTTTAAGCGTTAGAGCAGGAGCTGGAATTGTTTATGATTCTGTGCCTGAAAAAGAGTGGGAAGAAACAGTTAACAAGGCTAAGGCGCTAATAAATTCAGCAATAATTGTCTCGGAAAATTTTAAAGGTATTTGATGATTATTCTTGTTGACAATTATGACTCATTTACATACAACCTCTATCAATTATTAGGAGAAATTGGAGAAAAAGTAGTTGTTTATAGAAATGATGAGATTAACAAAGACATTGTTCAAGAATTATCACCAGATGCTATTGTAATATCACCTGGCCCTTGCACACCAAATCAAGCAGGTAAATCAATGGAAATCATTGATTTATTCTCAGGAAAAATTCCAATATTGGGTGTTTGTCTTGGTCATCAATGTATTGTGCAAGTTTTGGGAGGAAAAATAATTAGAGCAAATAAGCCAGTTCATGGGAAAAGGACAAAGATATTTCATAATAATTCTGGCCTTTTTGAAAATTTAAAGAATAATTTCCATGTTGTTAGATATCATTCTCTAATTGCTGAGAGGGAAACTTTACCAACTAATTTATCAATTTCCTCCTGGACTGAAGATGGTGTTATTATGGGTATCGAAAATGCAGAAAAAAAGATTTTCGGCATACAATTTCATCCTGAATCAATTGATACAGAATTTGGCAAAGATATTTTATTGAATTTTAGAAATTCTTACAAATGAATAATAGTAGTATGTGTTATCTCAGAGAAATTATATCTGGCAAAAAACTTAACTCTCAGGAGAGCAAAGAGTTAATAAAAAAAATAATAGAAAACCAATTTAGTTCTGAGTATACTGCTGCTATTTTGAGTATTCTTGCTTATAGATCTGAGACGGTAGATGAGATTTATGGTTTTGCAAAAATTATGCGCCAGTATTCAAAAAAAATTAATCTAGATGATGTTACTAAATTGGTTGATACTTGTGGAACTGGTGGAGACAACCTTTCAACATTTAACATATCTACAGCAAGTGCATTTTGCATTGCTGCACATGGTGTAAAGGTTGCTAAACATGGCGGTAAGATGGTTTCAAGTGTTAGTGGTAGTGCGGATATTTTAAATAATTTAGGTGTAAAAATAGATTTAGATATTGATAAGGTAAAGAATCTTGTTTACAAAACAAATATAGGCTTTTTGTTTGCACCAATATATCACGATGCAATGAAATCTGTTGCTAGTATTAGAAAAAATCTCGGTGTTAGGACCATTTTTAATTTATTAGGACCTCTTTTAAATCCAGCAAGTGCAAATTATCAAATTATTGGTGTTTCATCAGATAGTTTTAGAAAAAATATTGCTGAAGTTCTAAAAAAACTTGGTACAAAAAGATCTTTAATTGTTTCAGGTCATGATGGTCTTGATGAAATAAGTCTCTCTGGACCGACAAAGATTACCGAGGTCAACGGAGATTTTTTAAAAGATATGGTTCTTCAGCCGACAGATTTTGGTTTTAAGCCATTTTCAATTCAAAAAATACAAATTAACTCAAAAGATTCTAGTATCAAGATGTTTAAAGAATCTATTTTAGGAAAATATGAGTTTGGTTCTCAAATAATAGCAGCTAATGCTGGAGCAGTATTTTATATTCTCGATCTAGTTAATTCCTTAAAGGAAGGAGCTCAGCTTGCATACGAAATTATTAAATCTGGTCTAGCTTACGAAAAATTGGAAGAATACATAAAGCAATCTAATAAATGATAATGGAAAATATTTTAACTAAAATCTGTAATACAAAAAAAGATGAAGTTGCTGAACAAAAAAAAAATCATAATCAGACATTTTTTATTGAAAGTTTCAGTCCATTACCAGTCGATAAAGAATTTCTTTTTGAAAAAAAAATTCTGACAGACTTGAATGAGAAAGGTTCAGCTGTTATTGCTGAAATTAAAAAAGCAAGTCCTAGTAAAGGAATAATTTCAAAAGATTTTGATGTTAAAAAAGTTGCTAGCTCATACACTATTAATGGCGCAAGTTGTCTTTCAGTTTTAACTGATAGCCAATATTTTAAGGGTGATATAAGTTATTTGAATCTTGTAAAAAATGTGACTGATTTACCCATATTGAGAAAGGATTTTATTATTG
>Ga0181568_10005888_pt1 | contig 10746 bp, 11 predicted proteins | sample 101ome_20_FD_133758 | JGI IMG/M metagenome (GOLD analysis project Ga0181568, IMG submission 133758) | Coastal salt marsh microbial communities from the Groves Creek Marsh, Skidaway Island, Georgia - 101404AT metaG (megahit assembly) | ecosystem: Environmental > Aquatic > Marine > Intertidal...
CCCTGCCCCTGCCCTTGTCCTTGCCCTTGACCTTGCCCCTGGCCCTCCCCTTGCCCTTGACCCTGCCCTTGCCCTTGACCTTGCCCTTGACCTTGACCTTGACCTTGACCTTGACCTTCGCCACCTGCTTCGGATTCGCCACCACCTTCAGTTCCACCGTTTCCTGCCCCCGCACCCGATTCTGTAAAGTCGGGGTCATAAGCATCGGGGATTCCATCACCGTCCGAATCGGAGTATTCGCCATCGTTCGGGTCGGTTGGGAATTGGTCGGTGTTATCGGGTTTTCCGTCACCGTCTGTATCGGAATTGTTCGGGTTCGTGCCCTTCGCATATTCCTGTGCGTTGGTTAAACCATCACCATCGGGGTCTGCGTTTGCATCACCACCATTCGTGGGGTTTAGACCATTATTCACTTCCCAACCATCGGGCAAACCGTCGCCATCGGAATCGGCATTGTTCATGTTTGTGCCCTGTGATTGTTCTTCCGAGTTTGTCAAACCGTCGCCATCCCAATCTGCTCCACCATCGGAAGGGTCAAGGGGGTCTGAACCGTTTGCTGAAGCGATACCCGCACCCATAACGAGCATGAATGCCGTCAATACCGCCAAAATCATTTTCTTGAATGTGTTATTCTTGTTTTCGTACTCCATGTTTTTCACTTTTTTGTTTTGTTCATAGGGAAACCGCTTTTCCCTCTGCCAAAAACATAGAAGCACATACTATATGAACTCATGCAAATTATTCAATCGTAGTATTCAGGTCCATATGTGTGAAGGTTACCTTTCTTGTCAAGAGCAGAAGAAAGAATTGGGTACGGTTTGCCTTTCATCGTTTTCAAGTTTTTCTTCGGCATCCACCCCTCTTGGACAAGTGTTTCGGGGTATAAATGACCTCGCAGGTATTTTTTGGGTTCGGGGCGACCATATCCACCATATTTGATTAAACCTCCTTTGCGAGCAGGGTCATCAACACCCAAATCTAAAACCGCCCACGAACGATTATTCAATTTCAACGAGCCATATTTTTTACCGTCCGTTGAATAACTCCATGTGTCTTTCCCAATTTGACTTGATGATTTGCCCTTTTTGATTTCGTCCAAAAAAGGAACAGACGACAAGTATTCCTCATATCGTTCTTTGAGTATATCAAGCAATGCTTTGTAGTGTTGAATACTCAACACGGTTTGGAAGAACTCGCCCCTGCTCATTCTTTCCTTTTCATTTTTTGAAAGGGCTTTGATTTCAGCAACAGTCTTCAAATCCAGTTTTTTGTTTATAGCGTCCGTTGCCGTCAAATCAAAGAAAATATCGTCTGTCATATTAACAATACCGAACCCCTTTGAACCATCAAGCAAAAAAGGAAAATAATTCTCAATGTGCTTAACATCACGCAAAACATCATCTTTCCACATTAAGTTCCATGCTGATGAACCCCTCCAAGTTCGTTCCCAAACATCACCATACATTTCTCGTACTTGACGCGAATAAAAATTATTCAAATCACCAAGAAGTCCATAAAACCTGTTTCTTGTTTCTCCTGTGTCATATGTGTGATTGTTGATGTAAACACGCTTCAAAAAATCACCCAACCATTCGTCAAATGTCAAAACTTTGCCGAGAGCAATTTCAGTCGCCCACAATTCATTCCACGATTCATCAGCCTGTTTTTGTTTTGCTTCATTCCACGCATTTTCCCAATCTTTGACCGCTTCGGAAAGGCTTTTTCTTTTCTTCACAAGAAGTCTGTTTTTTTCTTCAATTTCGGAATCAAGCATCATCATCACCTTCTTCCTTTTCGGAATCCCAATCATATGAAGGGTTGAATGGGTATCTATCCGCAATCGTTTTTTCATTGTTAATTGTTCCGTAATTGATTGTTTCCAAGATTGAATACGGCACAAGAAACATAGCCTTGTTGCGCCCATATGGTTGACTCATAGGGAAAAAACTGATTCTTTCAAATTGTAGCCCATTGGATATTGCATGGCGTGGAATGTTCGGATTTTCGCCATTTTCAACTTCTGCAATAAATCTCTGTGCTTCTATTTTGTGGCGGGAAGGAGATTCTATCGTTTGAGCATAATACCATGCTACATCTCTTGGAATCCGACGATTGAAAGTGTATGTTCTGCCCGTTTGTGGATTGATTATTTGTTCTCGCTCATATCGGTATTTGATTTTTTTACGAGCCAAATACAATGTTGAGTCCAAATGAACACCAAGCGTTAATTGTGTTTGTTCTTTCATTTCCCAAGTCCAATTTTTCCAATCTGTTGTATCACGAACCATTTTCGCTGTTTTGTTTGAAAAATTGACATTGAAAATAGTGTCCCCTCGTTTGATGTTTTCTGTTCTGTCGTTCAAAAAAGACTTTCCGTAAGCATTAGCACGATACATCTGTCTTGTCGGATTGAGCGTCCATATGATTGAAGCATCTTCGGAATCCCCGATGACACATTCTTTCAAGGTGTCATTAAGGCGGTTGACATATTTCCGTATTGCTTTTTTTCCGTTTTCAGTTGATACCGATAAGGTCTTTGGTTCTCCATTTTTTCGTTTTTCCGAAGCGTATGATTCAAGACCCCACAATATCAATTCATCAAGCGTAGCCCACCGATACAACCTTGAAAACCTTGAAACCGATTCCTCATAATCTTCAAGGTCTTGAAGGTCATTGAAAGGCATACCGTATGGAAGGAATTGCTTTTTGTTCCGCATCATCGTGTATTTTGGATAGAGCAGACGATGTGCAAGGCTCGGAGAAACGAAACGATTGTCATATGAAGTTTTCAATCGTTTGGCGGGCGGACCTATGCGAACCATAATCAAAGGTGATTAGCACGACTATATGAATGCGGTGCTAATTCTCGCCAACCCAACGATACTCTTTGCATTTTGATGTTTGGCGGATTTCAACCAAACCTTTCGTTTTAAGCAACCTCATGTAATATGCGACTGTATTGACATTACAACTCGCATGACCCGGCAATTTTTGATTCGTGCGATACATCAATTCTTCACCCGTCAACCATTGGTTTTTTGATTCTCGCAAAACAATATCAGCCTTTGAACGAAACAATTTCTTTCCCATATTTTCACCCAACCCGAATCAATTTTTCAAGGTATGCAAACAATTCTTCTCTTGAATCATATTTTTGAAAATAGCGAGATGCGCCGCCCGAATTAGCAACCCGTATGTCGTCATATTCAGCACCGCCACCAAAAGCACTTTTGCTATTTCGGTTTGATTTGTTCCCCCCACCGCTTTTCAAAATCCCACTTTGCCCATCCATAATCGGAACAGATTCATTCTGTAAAATCAAATTAGCAGGGAAACGACCTTCGGGGGGTGTAATTGAACCGCCCACTAAATCATTTCTATCTCCATGTGTTATTGTATTTTTTTGACCCTTTCCACTACCTTTGGGTTGCTCTCCATCAGTATGTATTCGGCAACCATCAATGTTAATTCCACCGCAACCGTATTTCAAAATGTTGTTGACCGTTGTTCCCTTGAATGGTTTCCGCATCAAAGCAACTTGATATGAAGAATCAACCATGAGAACTTTCAAGCAATCTCGCACTTCCCAACCTTCGTCCTCAAGTGAAATGACCGTTTCCACATAATTTTGAACAGTTCTCACAACCAATATGTGCGCCCCTTGAACATACGCTTCAATAGGGTGTGGATTTTCGCCACAATCATACAGTCCGTATTTCATTTGATTCACCCTCCTTCAATTTCAAAGCATGATTGATACGACTAGTAGCAATATCAAGGTATTCTCCTTCTGCGTCCGAACCAATGAATGACCGACCCATATTAACAGATGCGATTCCTGTTGTTCCACTCCCCATGAACGGGTCATAGATTTTTTCACCTTCTTTCGTGAAATCAAGAATCAACCTTTCCATCAATTTGACAGGTTTGACCGTTGGATGATGGTTCGCCACAGGAAATGATGAAACTTGTTTTCCTGCATCTGTCTTTCCTGCTGATTGCGCCCAATGTCTTTTCTTTCCGCTAACGGGAAAATCATGTAGTCCTGCGTTTCGTTCTTTTTTACTTGCCTTCGCAACATAATGAAATTGTGAATATCCCTTTGGCTCATATGAGGATTCTTTTTTGACCGCAACAATAATTGGCTCAAAAGCGGGTTTGAGAGCCGTACCCCAACCCGCCCATTGTTTTGCGTTTTCTGTACTCGGAAGTGTTATGTCAACAACACCTTTTTTGAATCCACAAGTATTCTCATTAAACGCCCCATCTTTTGATTGATAACCAACTTTTTTTGAACCTACAATTTCTCGCTCGGCTTCTTCAAGATTCCTAAAAGGCAAATCAAAGGTTTCACAAAGAAGGTTAAATTGTTCGTTTGTCGGTATGCTATATCCCGACTCCCAATTACCCACACAACCTGTCAATTTTCCCGATGCTTCCGAACCTGCATATTTTTGTTTTGACGGAAACAATTTTGCGATGTCCTTTTGTTTAATTCCTTGACTCAATCTCCATTTTTTAAACCATTGACCAAACCAAGAAATCTCTTTACCTCCTCGTTTATCAATTGCCTTTGAAATGTTAAGGCTTTTTGGAAAACCACTCCCATAACACCAAGCGAGAATATCAACGATACGAAAACCTGCTCGTTCAATGGCATGAGCAATTCTATGATGTGTTCGTGTTGCACCAAATACCAACAAAACACCATTTTCCTTCAACACTTTGTGGCACGATTCCCATGTTTTCGGGTTGTATGCAATTCCTGTGTTATCCCAACCTTTGTTCATAAAACCGATTTCATACGGTGGGTCGCAAATGATGTGGTCTATTGACTCGTTCTTCAAAACAGTCATATGACTCAAACAATCTCCTGCGAACAAATGAAAGTGAGTCATATGAATCACTCTTTGTGTTCTTCATCAACAAGGGATTCAATATCAACATCTTGGCGTAACAAGGACTTTACCTTCTTATCAAAACCTGCTTTTTGCATAACACAGTCTAAACAATCACCATGAATGCTAAACACTTCACCGCCAACACCACAAGACAAACAATTGCGAATGATGACATTTGAAGGTGGGAAAACATCACCATTTGCAGATATTTTGCTATCTTCATAAGGGATTGCTATTCGTCTGTATGCTTCCATTTTCGCACATTCAAGAACACCAATGAAATCGTTAATCAAACGATATGAAACACCGTTTGCTTCAATCAAATGAGAAAAAATACTGCTAATCGTGTAGTTCAAACGCCCCCGAAAATCACCATTTCGTATCGCATTTGAAATCGCACCAATGGATTTATCCAAATCCTTTTTGTCTTTGTTTTCAATATATGGCATATCATCACCTCATCACTTGTGAGTCCATGAAAACCCACCTGCTCATTTTCGGTTCGGGTGTTTCACCCATATGAACTTGACTCAAGTATTCAAACAAACCCTTGAAATCATCAAACAACCACCCCGAACGAGAATCCGTATGTGGTTCAGTTGGAAGCATACCCCACAACCAATTCGGAATGTTTTTGCGGCCTCCTTCTGCTACAATCAGCGTGGGCTTCTTTGATTCCGCCGCAGTAACGATTTCGTGAATCGTTCCACAAAGAATCGTGTTTTTCGGCAAATACACAATGATAAAGTCCGACAAGTCCACCATTCGCAAATCCACACGCACAATCGCCCTCATTTTCCTTGAGAGTTCTGCGTAATTTCCATCGTTTTTCAATTTGAGTGTGCTTGTTTTTTCAGCACCGATTTCTTCATATGAAGAACCATCATTCGTTTTGAAGGGCTTATCGGTGGGGTCAAGAACTCTCACACCGAACATATCACGCAAATCTTCTGTGATTTCTCGCCTCCAACCCACACCATCATCTTCTGCGTGGTCAATAGGACCGCAAAGGTATGTAGCAAGACCATTCAAGCGACCAATTCTGTTATGACACCAACAGTTTTCAGCACACACGCCATCCATATGCACACCCATGTCCACCACACCGCCAAGGATATGCGTTTTCGTCGTTTCAACATCACTTTCAACATTCATGTTATCACCATTCATACATTCGGTTTCAATTTTTTGTATTGAGAATCAAAAGCAACCCAATCAATATGAGGATTTGAACAACGAGTACAAAGATAGCCCAAGTCTGTTTTCGTTCGTTGGTCCGTATAACCCATTTTTCCACAATCTACACAGGGAACAAAATCACAATATCGTTCAAACATCATCATCAACCTCAATCATCGTTTCATGGGACATACAAAGACCTTTTTTTGATAGGGCATTCATCATGTTAAAGCACATGGGTTCGGAACATAAAAAACGCATCATTCATCATCACCCAAAGAATACACTTGCATAATCTCATTCCCGTTAAAATCAAAACCAATGTCATCTTCAACATAAGGCATTTGAATTGGATTCAAAGTGTGCCGAGCATCATCATTCGCGAATCGTTTTTTGACCCACGCTCGCCATGCAACCCCCATTATTGAAATGCCCCCCAAGAGAGAAACAACGGCTATGACCATGCCCGACACAAAATGCCGAGAAACAATCTCATATATCAATTCAACGGAAATCAAGACCTATCCAACACCACTTTTGCTTGTGAACAGAATTAAGCAGATGAACAGATTTTTACCGCGTATGTAAAAATGAAAAAATCCGTCAAAAGTATCATTTTCCTTTCAAAATATCATATCCCGAAAAAAAATCCGTCAAGGGTTTATCATATTCCGCGCTCAAACAACAATAAACAAAAAATCATCGCGATTACACCGCGCCGACATATTGTATTCTATATCATATCGTTGTGAAATCTATTCCTCTTCGCCAATCAAAATCGTTTCGTCCGAATCAAAACTTGAAACGATATTCGTTATTTTCTCAAGTTCTCCTGCCTCTTTTTGCTCACGCAACATATGGCTTCTCGCTTGAGGGTCGCCCCACATCTGTCTTCGGAGTCGCCCTTCATTCACAACACGAGTTTTTTCACCCTCAACCTTGCGGGTCACAACATATGGGTTCGTTTTTGATTTCTTCAAACCATATTGCTTTGACTTTTGCTTTTTTCGGGGTGCTGTGAACCAACCAACCCAAACATCGTTGCCGTTTATTTTATCCCACGCCTTTACTCCGAGCGTCCACCCTTTCTGCGTTCTTTCTGCGGGAACACAATCAATAGGGAACACTGCATGCTTATTTTCTTCCGTCACATAAAAACGCTGATGCCTTTCACCCTTAAGTCGTGTCATATTCTTTGGATTTCAATGATTCTATATGAGCGTTGCCGAATCACCAATACATGAAATCCCTATTTTCATTTTGTGATTCGGGTTTTCCGTCGCCTTTTTCGGATAACACTTCAACATCAATCGCTTGACCGACAAATTGGAGTATGATATTGGTTATCACACCATGAGCATATTCTTCATTTATCGCATCATTTTCAACAATCAGCATATCGGTGATGTTGTCAATACATTCGGATATACGATTTTCCAATTCCTCAAAACTGAACCCTATTTCTGTCGGAAAATGCTTGTTGAACACATCTTGATATGCGGGTTTCAAAGAAACCGTCCTCTTTTCTTCACTATCACTTTCAAGGTTATGATATTCAAAAAGCAATTTGTGTATGCGTTTTACTTGCCGTTTTTTTTGTTTCTTTGACAAATCTTCCGACATATGCTCACATATGATATAAGAAACCATTCTTTTTGGAGTTTCGCATATCAAAGAACCATACGATTGAGAATACCATGTGAAAGTTTGTATTGAAACAATTCCATACTGAAATTCGGAATAGAAGAAATTGGGTATATGGGCGTTTGTTCCCATTTTTCTTCGTCTGCATTATATTTGTTGAAACTCAACAATCCTTTGTCAAATATAACGGCATCATCTCTCCAATTTGACACAACCACAGGTTTAGAATTGTTGCGAAACGAATCCCTTATGGTTTGACTCCATGCGAACAATTTATCGTGACCCCAACTATGTTCTGTATCAAGAGGTTCATAACGATAATTCAAGATTTGGTTCGTGTTTTTCCACAACTCCAAATTACCCTTTCTTATTGCGACTACAACATCTGTTGTAACCGTATAACCATCAATGGCTTCAACAAGGGTTTGCCCTTGATATTTTGACTCGTTATTTTGTTGAAGTTTTCTGCCTTCTATGAAATAGTTGTGATACTTGTCATATTCCCTGTGTATGAACCTTCTATCTGCTCCTTTTTTCCCTTCTGCCGACAATGGCTGATATGGTTTTCCCTTATACCATGAGGTTTGTGTCCTCTCGTAGCGTTCTTTTTCAATTGATTCTATGTTTTGTTCCAACACCTTTTTCAGTTCTTTACCGTATTTTTGTTTTACTGCTTGGTTGAATAGGGGGAAACCCATCACAATTTTTTCAAAAGCCTTAGCAGAAAATCCCTGCGTGAACATAACAGATGTGCTTGACCACCCAACCGATGCAAAATCGGAAGCATTCAACCCCGCCATATCGGAAGGCATATTCTTGTAGTAGTCTTCGGGAGTGGCAAACGGATTCAAAATGAATGTTAACTGCAAATCAGGCTTCTTTTTCCAACCATATAGGACACCACCATCCCATAACCAAAAATACCCTCCTTGTTTGAACAAAAATTGGTTGACATCAATCACACAACAATATGAAAATCCCCAATCAGTTTTCAAAAAAACCTCGTCCATTTCAATTGGGTGTGTGCTTAATGGTTGACTATAATACTTGATTTCTTCATCAAAATCTCCCGTTTTTTTATTCCAATTTCTTTCCTTTCCTTGTTTTGGATAATGCCTTTCACCATCACGGACAATAGAACCATTCAAACGAATGAAATTGCCCCCCGCTATATCAAAATCAAGGTTTTTCACCATTTCCAAAACAAAACGAAGTTTTTCAATGTCAATTTCCATGATGTCTTCAATAGCACTCTTAATTTCATTCTGCACTTTCGGACTCTTTGTTTTTGAATCCTCATCAACCCACAGTCCACCATCCCAATCCATCAACGAACCACCTCTTTGAAATATAGTCCACAGGAACGACAAACAAGCGTTGCTTTGTCCACATCACATTTGCGAGTGCATGGACCACCATATGAAACAAAACGCTTTCTTTCAACCATAACATCAACTCATCAAATCGTCTTTCATATCTTTGGGGGCGTTTTTGATAAGTTCTTGAAGACGCTTAATTTCATTCTTTCGCCCCTTTTCAACCCGTTCATACTCATCCGTAACCATTGTGTTCCACCAATCCTTTCCCAATTCATCAATGAGAACATCAATGATTTCTTGGTTCGTATGATTTTTCGGACCGCCCCATCCCGAACCGCGACCCACATCTTCGGCTGAACAAGGTCCATTTTTCCCATAAGGCAAATAAATTCTGTCAAACCAACTGTAAAAAGAATCGTTGCTGGCAGTTCTTATGCTTTCATTTGGTGTCCAACGCCCATTTCCAAGAGTTTTTGATTTATCCTCGTCGCTTCCTTTTTTTGCACTTTCAACTATTCTTTTGACACGATAATCCTGCCTAAACAACAACAATTTATTTTTCTCAAGGTCATCAGCCAATTTGTTAATTTCCTTGAGGTCATCAAGAATCACCTTCAAATGTAAATCAAATGTTTCGTTGATTGGAGTCCAATCCAACTTAATTTTTGGAGGAATCAAAAGACCACTTATTTCCACGAAGATGTTCTTTTGAAAACCATTTTCAGCCAACCAATCATCTATTTTTCCAATATCGTCCTCACCGAAACGACCACTTTCGTTAAACAAAGGTATGAAAGACCTTGAATAACCAAGCCTCGTTTTTTGTGAGGAAGAATCAAGCAAACGGTCATCAAAATCAAAGCCCAAACCATACCATGATGTTCGGTCATACATATACAAATACATTTCTTCAATTTCTTTATTCCTTTTCTTTGTTCTTGTTTCATTTGTACCATAGGTGTGCTTATGATGACCACAAAGAAGGGTTATCCCCCTTGTGTTGACATCAATGATGTTTTCTTTGACATTCATAGGAATAACACCGTTCAATTCACAAAGAAGATTGTGGCTTGCACAATCAAAAAACCGTTGTGTGAAATCTCTATACCCTCCAAGTGGTTGAATAGACCACCCTCGTTCAGGTCGCCCACTTGAATCTCGTTTAGGAACATATCGTGGATGCCGAACATCTTCTTTGTCAATAATCGTTTCTTTTGGATTCGCATAAAGTTGCTTCAAAAAATCATTCCATTGTGTAGAATACTCTTTGGGGCTTTGTTGCATCTCTTCATATTCAAGCCTAAATTGTTTCACAAACTTTTGATGTTGCCAATCGTCTCGGTTTATTTGTTTCGTGCGTGATTCATCCCCGAAAGTTTCAATAGCATATTTTCTGTCGGCATTCCCATACAAAAATGAACTCTTCAATGAGGCTATGACCTGTTCCCAAGATGGTGTCGCTGAAGCGTACCACATTCCTTTTTTCACATCAACTGTTTCCCAACCGTTATTCTTTTTGGCCTTGAACGGTTGCTTGATTGTTGCTACGAGAGTATTATCCATAAAGGGAACATCCAAAGTTGTATACGATTTATCGGATTGTATTCTTTTGTATTTATCATACGAGTCCCTGTTTTTAACAAAAATACCCGTTCTTCCGACCAAATTGACATCATTTTCATCGTAGTATGCGTATATGACAG
>Ga0181568_10005890_pt1 | contig 10741 bp, 9 predicted proteins | sample 101ome_20_FD_133758 | JGI IMG/M metagenome (GOLD analysis project Ga0181568, IMG submission 133758) | Coastal salt marsh microbial communities from the Groves Creek Marsh, Skidaway Island, Georgia - 101404AT metaG (megahit assembly) | ecosystem: Environmental > Aquatic > Marine > Intertidal zone...
GCTTAAATAACTTAATATTAAACTTATGGCTCTTAAGCATTAACAAGCGCCCGTAGATCAACTGGATAGATCGTCTGACTACGGATCAGAAGGTTGGGAGTTCGAATCTTCCCGGGCGCGCCAGCATCAACAAGATTCTTCTTTTGTTTCAATCATTCTAGATGAAATTGAATCTAACGGATTCAAAGCTGAATCGGTGCATTGGATATTTTTTGTAGTGTCCGTGTAGTGTTCAGGGTGTTTGTCTATTTATTTAAATAAAAACTATTAATAATTCTATTATTACAAAAATATCCATTATTTTTTTAACTCCTCATCGTCTAAAAATTCATCTAAGTTTTTTACCATTTCATCCTGTTTATTTTCTACTGCAACCTCTTCCTTTTTGACAATAGATTGCTTTGTTTTTTTAATTACTAAGTAAAAATAACCATATCCTATAGCAATAATAAAAATCAAAACATTTTTAATTATAAAAGATAAACCAATATTGCTCTCAGGCGATTTTGTTTTAAATTCAACATAATCAAGATATTCTGAATGAAAATGACTTACCAGAAATATAGAGATTATTAAAAATAATAATCCTTCAATTCTTTCTTTTAGCCAATCATAGATCTTTTTATAAATAACTAATTTTGTAAACATCTGGATCATCTAAATGTACTCAATCCAAAAACAGAGGCTATGACACCTAAACTAACTGAAGCTCCCATGCTTTTTATTATTTTCTTCTCTTCCTTTTTAATTAAAACTCTCATCTCGTCTTTAGTAAAATCAGTCTCAACCCTTTTCATTTCAACAAGGTTTTCTTTTACTTTTTTTATTGCTAATTTACGAAGGTGATACCTATATTTTGATACAATGTAATCTTGAGAAATCTTTAATTTATCTAATGTTTTATTTAAAATATTTTTCATTCGTCATCTCTATCAATGCCTAACATATCTTTTTCATTATCAGGTAGCTCTGCATAGTCGTCATCGGTAAAATAGGATGATTCTAATGGATATATATTATCTAATATATTGTTATAAATCTCGTCTTCATAGGCCTCTAATTCCTCTGGAGATTCGTAATAACCTTTAATTATATTAGGATCTTCTTTTTTGATATTAAGATAATATGGGTAATTATCTTTTCTTTTATATACAAAACCATCAAGAATATTCTTTTCACCTTTGTCTTTTATTTTTTTATATTTTTTGTAATTTAGTTTAAACGTAAGATTCAATAATCCCTGTTTATATAAATTTCTCTTTTCTTCTATTGGAAGTTTAGTAAACTCTTTTTTTAAAATCGATGTATATTCAGAAACATATTTTTTTAAAAAAACTTCTCCACCATTTACTTTAAATTCTTCATCTTCATCATTTTTACTTATTTTCTTGATTTTATAAATCTCTTTTCTTAAATTTTTTAAATCCCAATAGATTTTATCAGCTTCTAATCTTTTTAAAAAATATTCTTCAATTTTAGATAAGAGCAATGCCCTGCTATTGGAATCTGTTTTTTTCACTATTCAATTGCCTTCTTAAAATTAGCTATTTTCTCTTCAACTTCTTTAATCGCTTTATAAATTTTATCTTTCTCATCTTTGGTTAGCGAAGCTCCACCAGGACTTGTTGGATCCATGGCTTTTTCTGTTTCACCCATTAGTTTTCCTAAACGCTCTCCCATCGTTAAAAGTGAGTGGGTAATTGTATCCTTATTATTGTTCCCAGCTAAAGCTTTTTCAATTAATCCTTCATGGGCTGATAAAAGCGGGTGCCCTTTACCCTTTTTCATTAACGCCACATCAATATCAATTGAATCAATATGAGGGATTTGTCTATCTGGTTTTGCAGGATCTGAATAACGTCTTAAATCTTCTTTTTTCTTTTTGGTTGCTGCTAAATCTTCATCCGTTAAATCTTTTAATGCATGAAGCAAAGCTTGTTCTAGTGATCCAAAGTCTCTTGTTTTTGCCATATGTTCTGGCCAGTTTTAAATAATAATTGGCCATGCATTAAATATACTCAGGAAGATCTATTTTGTAAAAGGTATTTATTGTTTGATCCTTTGGCCTTGTTGGATTACCTTCCCCAGCAAGGCCTTTTTCTTTGGCCACTTTTTAAAAATCTTTGGCCACGCATTCAATAGATAGTTTATCTAATATTTTTTATTCTTTTAAAAAACAAAAGGAGAAAATATGAAAAAAACATTACTAGCTATCTTGGTTATGTCGCTGGTCGGATGTGCTTATAATCCAGTCATTGATACAGGCGGCAGATCAGGAACATTTAATAAAAGCAAAGCAGATAAAATCACTGACGATGTGATGCTTTGTAAACAGCTTGCAAAAAAACACACCAATGATTTCTTTGAAGGTTATAAGACCGTACACAACTGGTATATTAGACCTCAAACACTATGGTTAATGCCAAAAATGGAATATAAAGAAAGAAAGTTGGTTAAAAACTGCCTTACAAATCGTGGGCACAGTGTAATAGACTAAGTTATGGATCATTTGATAAAAAAGGGGTTTAGAACAAGATCAACCTCTATCTATACCCCAGGATCCAATAAATCTTTTAAAATTAGTCGTTCAAAATTTAGTAATTTCATTGATTGTCCAAGGTGTTTTTATTTAGATAGAGTGAAAGGTTTAAAAGAACCTTCAATGCCAGGATGGGCGTTAAACTCAGCAGTCGATGATTTATTAAAAAAAGAGTTTGATAAACACCGTAAAGCAGAAACACCTCATCCAATTATGAAAGAATATAATCTTAATTTTATTCCATTTCAGCATGAAGATATGGATAAATGGAGAAACTCTTTGTCGGGTGGTATTTCTTACGAAGATAAAGATACAAATTTAATCATTCATGGTGGTGTTGATGATGTTTGGTTTAATAAAGATACTCAAGAGCTTGTAGTTGTTGATTACAAAGCTCAGTCTAATAGTAATCCTGTAGAAACTCAGTCCTACTTAGATAGTAAATATCATCAAGGTTATAAAAGACAGATGGATATTTATGTTCATATTCTAAGACAAACGGGTTTCAAAGTTTCTGACATGACATACTTTATGGTTTGCAATGGTGATAAAGATTACGATAAGTTTGACGCTAAGATAAATTTTACTATTACATTAGTTCCTTACCAATCAGATTGTTCTTGGATACCTTCCAAAATAAAAGAGATGAAAACGGTCTTAGATTCTAAAATTACACCAGATCATAATATCGATTGTGAGAAATGTATTTATTTAGAAAGTTATGGTTCAATTAAAGAATAGAATAGTAGAACATTATAAATATATAGACATTTTTAATAATGGCCAGATAACCGAAACATTTGGAAAAATTTAATTTTAAATATATTAATATAATTATGCCAATCGTTTATATTTTAACTAATGAGTCAATGCCAGATACTATTAAAATTGGGATTACAGATAATCTGGATAGAAGAATTAGAGAGTTAGACAATACCAGTACCCCATTACCATTCGAGTGTTATTACGCGGTTGAAGTTGAAAATGCCAAAGCTATTGAAAGAAAAATACATGAAGGTTTAGACGATAAGAGGGTAAGGCAGAATAGAGAATTTTTTAATGCAACTCCTGAACAAGCAAAAGCAATTCTTGAAATTGCTGAAGTTATGGGTGGAAAAAATGTTACACCAAAAGAGGATATTGTTGAAACACCTCAAGATAAACAAGCATTGGATAACGCTAAGAAAAAAAGAAGTAAATTTAATTTTGGAATGGTTAACATCCAGCCTGGTACAGTTTTGGAATTTTCAAAAGACAATACAATCACCTGTGAAGTGATTGATGATAACAAAGTAAAATTTAGAGATGAAATTACATCCTTGTCAGCCTCAGCAAATACAGTTTTGCATGAAATGGGCTATGACTGGGAACAAGCACATGGCCCAAGATTCTGGATGTATAAAGGAAAGTCACTAAGCGATCTTCGTAATGAAAGGGAGTAAGATTTATAATTTAAATAATATTATGAACTACAAATTTATATAATGTCAGTAACTATTATAACAAACGAAAATACGGAACATACTGTAAAAAATATAGCTAATAATATATTACCAGACTGTGATGAGGTTTTTTTTGAGGTAGGTTATTTTTATTTTTCTGGATTTCAACAAATTTTTGAGAAATTAAGAAATGTAAAAATAAAAGTACTAATTGGAATCAAATACGATGACGAAATAGCCAATGCGGTCACATCTGCAAGTTTAATAAAAGAAAATTACTTTAAAAAACTCAAAGAAGACATTTCCGAGACTGATATTCTTGACCAGCCACTTGCTATGGACTCTTATAATTTGTTTATCGAAAAAATAAAAAATGGTTCAATGGAAATTAGATGCAACCCCAATAAAAATGATCATGCAAAAATCTTTGTCTTTAAGCATAAAGACGAACGGTCACAAGGTGGTTTGAATCCTGGGAGCGTTTTAGCTGGCTCTAGCAATTGGACAAGAAATGGTTTTTTAAATAATTTGGAAAATAATTATCATTTTCAGAGCAAAGGTGATTTTGAAAAACATAAAAAAATGTTCGACGAAAGATGGGATAATTCTTTAGATATTATTGATGTAAATAACTTTCACGATTTCGAGGAAGTTGTAATCAAAAAAACATGGTTACAACAAAACCCATCGCCATACATGCTTTATATTAAAATGCTTGATGAGTATTTTAAAGAGAAGGACAACGAAGGTGTTCTGATGCCCAAAGAATTTAGTAATGGAAAATTATTTAATATTAAATATCAAGAAGATGCTATTCTAAAAGGATTAGAAACAATAAAAAAACACCAAGGTGTAATTATTGCTGATGTTGTTGGTTTAGGCAAAAGTATAATCGGTTCAGCAATCGCTAAAAATTTAGGTTTAACTACAATTATTATATGTCCCCCGCACTTAAAAAGTGCCTGGGAAGATTACATGAATTTAGCACAAATCCCATCAAATGTGATTTCAAGAGGCTCTATACCAGATGCATTTAATTATCTAAGGCCTGACAGAGAGCATTTAATTATTATAGATGAGGCTCATATTTTTAGAAATGATGAAACCACAGATTACACAGATCTTCATAAACTATGTAAAAATAATAAAGTTGTTCTTTTATCCGCAACACCTTTTAACAATAAGCCTCAAGACACATTTAATATGATTAAATTGTTTCAGATGCCGACCAAAACATCAATACAAAGTATAGAAAATTTATCTGAAGAATTTAAAACTTTAATCAAAGAATATAATAGCCTTAAAAATCTTGATCGGACAAAATCTAAAGACTCCGTCAAAATTAAAGAAACAAAAGAAAAAATAGCGAATAAAATTCGACTAATTCTCTCACCTTTAGTGATCAGAAGATCGCGTTTAGATCTTCTTAGCATTGAAAGATATAAAAAAGATTTAGAAAAACAAAAAATTGATTTCCCTATTAGAAGAGACCCGATTTTAATAGATTATGAACTGAAAAACCTTGAAGAGATATATAACGAAACAATTGAGAAAATTTCTTCAAATAAATCAAAAAAAGATAATTTTATTGGCGCAAGATATAAGTCAACATCATATGTAAAACCAGAATATCTGCATGAAGTAGCGGAACGAGGCGGTCAAGATCCCAGTCTAATTAAAAAATCATTAGAAAATATATCTGATTTTATGAAAAGGTTATTAGTTAGAAGATTTGAAAGTTGTATTTACTCTTTTCAAAGTACACTTGATAAAATTATTTCTTCTAATGAAAACATCCTTAATTTTTACGAAAAACAAGGAGTAGTTCCAATTTTAAAAAGTGGTGCTATTCCTGAATTTGATGAAATTGTAGATGAAAATAACGATGATTTTTCTTTCAAAGAATTTGAAGAAATCCCTGATATGCAAAAATTTAAAGATAAGGGCGGTTGGTTTATTAATAAAAAAGAATTAAATGAAAAATTTTACCATGATGTAAAAAATGATATTGAGCTTTTAAAAAATTTAAAAAGTAAATGGGATAATATTTTAAAAGGTGATTTTATTGATCCTAAATTCGATAAATTTTTAGGTACAATTAAAGAAAAACTTAAAAAGGAGAAAAAAAGGAAACTTTTAATTTTTTCAGAGTTTGCCGATACAGCTGATTATTTATTTAAAAGGTTATCTGAAAATAATATTAGAGTTTTTAAATATACTTCTGCAGATGCTAGCAAAAAGGAAAATAGAAAAACAATTATAGAAAATTTTGATGCTTCAGCAGATGAGCAAAAAGATAATTATGATGTTCTAGTGGCTACGGATACGATAGCGGAAGGATTTAATTTAAATCGCGCTGGAGCAATATTCAATTATGATATTCCATATAACCCAACAAAAGTAATCCAAAGAGTTGGTAGAATTAATCGTATTAATAAAAAATTATTTGATGAAATATTTATTTATAACTTTTTTCCAACAAGCACAGGTGAAACACAGGTGGGAACAAAAAAAATATCTCAATTAAAAATTTCAATGTTTCAAGCTTTATTCGGCGATGACACAAAAGTATTAACATCAGATGAAGAGTTGGAAAGTTATTTTGCTGATGAATTTAAAAAGAAAGATCAAGAAAACACTAATCCTGAAAATTATTACGAAAACTTAATTTATAATATTAGAGATTATAAACCAGAGCTAATGGAGAAGGTAAGACAACTTGATAATAGACAAAGAATATTAAGAAAATCGGAAGCTAACTTAGATAAAAATGTAATTGTATATGCAAAAAAAGGAAGTGAGTCTATTTTTAGAGTTATTGATGAAAAAATGGAATTTTCTTTAAAAGGTAACCTTGAATGTTTTAAAATTTTTGAATGTGATGAAAGTGAGAAGTCATTCCCAGCTTCAGAAAACTTTAATTCAAAATATAATTTAATTTTAAAAAACTTATTTCCAAAAACAGCTCAAACTGCATTAGATAAAGGTAAGAAGATGGCCTTGGATAAACTTAAAATCTGTTTAACAGAGGCCGATTCAAGTTTTCATAGTTATATAAAAGATTTGATAAAAGTTATTGAAGAGTTTGATGATTTGCCTGGTGGGTATTTAAAGATGATAAGAAGAATTGATAAAAACACTATTAATGAAAAATTAAAAGATATTAAAAAAATAATTACACCGGACTATTTAAACAAAAGTTTTATTAGGGCTGAAAAAATAGATAAGGATCCAGAGAAAATTATATTATCTGAAGAGTTTTCAAATGTATGACTTTTCAGAAATATACAATAGACAAGAATTTTTAAAATTTTTAAATACTAGATTACCTCTAACAGTAAAAGAAGAGGATATAGATGTTAAAATAAAACTACTTAAATCTATAAAAAAAATTGCACATGTTAATTTTGATGAATCTGTCCCTATTTTCGAAGTTGAGCATAGTTCAAAAAATGATCCAAGGATTGAATTAACTAAAAACTTATTTTCTATACTAAATAATTTTTCCATAAAAACAGCTTTAGCGGTTTTTTTTTGTAAAGATTCAAAAAAATACAGATTTTCTTTAATCGAGAGTTCACTGAAATGGTCGAGTGATACAACAGTAAAGAGAGAATTCTCTGATCCAAAAAGACTTTCATATCTTCTTGGTGAGGGAGCAAAAATACATACTCCTACTAATTTATTCAAAAATAAAATAAAAAATTTCAAAGATCTAAGAAGTAGATTCGATAAAGAAGTTGTTACCAAAGAGTTTTTTGAGAATTATAAAAGATTATTTATTGATTTAAATAAACATCTTGAAAATGATAAAAATTTTAAAAAATTTGCAAAGAATATCAAATTAAGTATTCCAGTATTTGCTAAAAAGCTGATGGGACAAATTGTTTTCTGTTATTTTTTACAAAAAAAAAATTGGTTGGGGGCAAAGAAAAATACTTCATTAGATCAAGGTGACTCTAACTTTCTAAGAAATAAATTTTTAGAAATATTAAGAGGTAATAAAAACTTCTTTAATGATTTATTGGAACCTCTTTTTTACCTGGGGTTAAATACTGAAAATCAAAATTCATATTGTGAAGCTATTGACTGTAAAATACCATATTTAAATGGTGGTTTATTTGAGCCAATTGAGAATTATGACTGGGAGAGAGAAGATCTTAACATACCCAATGATATTTTTTCCAATGATAGCAAAACTGGTATTTTAGATATTTTTGATCTTTATAACTTCACTGTAGATGAGCACGAAGATCTAGACGTTGATTTAGCAATTGATCCTGAAATGCTTGGAAACGTTTTTGAAAAACTTCTTGATGTTGAAAAAAGAGAAGAACAAGGGACATACTACACGCCAAAAGAAATTGCAGTGTACATGTGTAGAATCAGTATTATTAATTACTTAAAAAAGAATTTGAATATCAATGATGATTTGAGTTTTTATGAGTTATTTGAAAAAGACTCCGAGATAAAAAATCTGAAAGAATACTCAAAAAAAATTGATGAATTACTCAAAGAAATATTAATATGTGACCCTTGTGTAGGGTCAGGAGCTTTCCCTGTCACCATGATGAATGAAGTCACTAATGCAAGGTATAAAATAAAATATCATACAAAAAATAGTAATTTAAAAAATAATGAACTTTATGAATTAAAAAAATACTTCATTCAAAATAATATATACGGAGTAGATATCGAGCCTGGAGCTGTTGAAATTTCTAAATTGAGACTTTGGCTATCGTTGATAGTCGATGCCTCTGATATTAATAAAATAGATACACTGCCAAATCTAGATTATAAAATCATGCAGGGAGACTCATTAATAGATGAGTATTACGGAATAAGTTTTGAGGAGAACAAAGACGATCTTTTGGGCTCTGATGTAGAGCTTGAAAATATTATCAATGATTTGCAAAAAAAACAAAACGAATACTTCAGCCTAAAGTATACAAAAAGCAAATTCAATAAACGTAAAGAAGTACAAAATAGTTTGAAAAATATCCTCAATTACGTTTTGGAAGAGCAAAAAAAGAAATTAAATTTTAAAAAAAATAAAAAAACTTCAAGTGACATCGAACAAATAGAAAAAAATATAAATGAGTTATCAAATACTTATGCAATAAGAGATTTTTTCTTTTGGAAGTTATTCTTTTCAAAAGTTTTTAAAGACAAGGGAGGATTTGATGTAATTATAGCAAACCCACCTTATGTTTTTACAAGAGATGTCCAATGGTCTGAAAGCTATAAAAAATTCATAATAAAAAAATATTTATTTTTTTCTGAGAGTTTCTCATCAGGAAGAGTTCAGACAAATAAAATTAATCTTTATATTGTATTTTTGATTTTAGGCCTGAAGTTAATTAATGAAAATGGCAACAGTTGTTTTATTGTTCCTAATAATATTTTGAGAAACGTTATACACCAAAATTTTCGAAATTTTTTACTCCATAACTCAGATATAGATGAAATAGCTGATTTAAAGGCAAACGCTTTCATAGGTGTAACAACCTCACCAATAATTATGCTTACTAACAAGAATACCTCAGGAGAAAAAAATATTAAAATAACTGACACTAATTTTGCTGAATACAAAAGTGTTGATATAAAACAAAATCATTCAATCTCTCAATCAAATTTAAAATCTAATCCTTTTAATGTTTTTAATATTTTTTCAAAAAGTGAAGATTTGAAAGTGATTTCTAAGATAAGGCATGAAAAAACTTTTATCAAAAATATCAGAAAACATGCGATTGCAGGTATAGATGCTAATAACGAACTTATACATGAAGGAAAATCAGGATCTAATTTTAGGGAATTTATCAGGGGAGGAGATATTAAGAAGTTTAGAATAGAATATAATAATGAATACATAGAGTACGATAGAGATAAAATTAACCGCGCAAGACCAGATGAATTATGGAGAGCTAAGAAAAAAATATTTACCCAAAGGATAAGTGGTGGAAAACATCCGCTAGTTTGTGCTGTTGATGATAGAAAATTACTTGGTTATGCATCGACGAATGTCCTTTTGTTATTTCCAGAGTTTGAGGCAAAATATAGTTACGAGCTTTTAAGTGTAATTATAAACTCAAAATTAATAAATTATTTTTATGCTAAAAGTTTTTCTAATAGTTCTGAATTAACTGTAAATATCTCAACATCTTATTTAGAAGAAATCCCAATACCTAAAATTAATACAAATAATAAAAGTATAATTAAAGATATAGAAAAGAAATATGAAAAGATTATTACTGATAACAAGGATTATGAAACCTCAGTCTTTGACGATCTTATTTATGAATTATATGGTTTAACCAAAAAAGAAATATTAATTATTGATAAACACTTTAATCATTAAAATAATCACATCATATAAATTACATTAAAGTTTCATCACTTGCGCCTTAGACGGCTCTGTATGGGGCTAATTTTGGACTCTAGAAGCATTGTATTTATTTAATTTATATTTTTGTTTTTAATTTTATTTACAAAACTTTGTTGCAGGTATTTATTAACTTTTAGAACGAAGATTTATAAACTTGTAGTGTCTATGTAGTGTTCAGCAAATTAAAGATTCACAAAGACTCTATTATCGTTTATTATCAACGTGTTTAGAATGACAGAAAGATTAATTGATTGACTACGGATCAGAAGGTTGGGAGTTCGAATCTTCCCGGGCGCGCCATTAAAACAATGAAAATTATTTTATTAATTATAATTTTATTTATCCAAACCTTTACAATAGCTAAAGCGGAAAAAA
>Ga0181568_10005895_pt1 | contig 10734 bp, 6 predicted proteins | sample 101ome_20_FD_133758 | JGI IMG/M metagenome (GOLD analysis project Ga0181568, IMG submission 133758) | Coastal salt marsh microbial communities from the Groves Creek Marsh, Skidaway Island, Georgia - 101404AT metaG (megahit assembly) | ecosystem: Environmental > Aquatic > Marine > Intertidal zone...
TCTATAAAAAAGCTCTTGAAATTCTTGAAAGAAGTAAAAAAGAAAATAAAATTAGTTAACTATGGGAAAGTTAAGGGGATTCATGGAATATGACAGAATTAGAGAAACTGTCGAAACACCAAAAAAAAGAATTAAAAATTATAAAGAGTTTACAATTGCTCCAAATAATGTTGAATTACAGGAACAAGGAGGAAGGTGTATGGATTGCGGAGTTCCTTTTTGCCATAGCGGTTGCCCTTTAGGTAATTTAATACCAGATTTTAATGACGCTGTACACAAAAATGAGTGGCAAAAAGCGCTAGATATTTTACACTCTACAAATAATTTTCCTGAATTCACTGGTAGACTCTGCCCCGCCCCATGTGAGGAGGCTTGTGTATTGGGGATAATAAATCCACCTGTATCAATAGAATTAATTGAAAAATACATTGTTGAAAGGGGTTTTTCGGAAGGCTGGATCAAGCCTAAACCCCCTATAAACAGAACAAAAAAAACTATTGCTGTAATTGGATCAGGGCCTGCTGGATTATCAGCTGCTCAGCAACTCAATCGCGCAGGACATAACGTTACTGTGTTCGAGAGAGATAATAAAATTGGTGGATTACTTCGTTATGGAATCCCAGATTTTAAGATGGAAAAAAATGTCATAGATCGACGCTTAGAAATTCTTGAGGCGGAGGGTATTATATTTAAATGTAATGTTGAGGTTGGCAAAACTATTAAAACTGAGAACATCGAAAAGGATTTTGATGCAGTTTTACTCTGTATCGGAGCTAGTATCAAAAGGGAACTTCCAATTCCTGGTTCAGACCTTAATGGAGTGATACAGGCTATGGACTTCCTACCACATAATAACAAAGCTGTTGATGGACAACATGAACGTGAATCCAAATATTTAGCTAAAGGTAAGAATGTAATTGTTATTGGAGGAGGAGATACTGGTTCAGACTGTATTGGAACCTCTAACCGCCAAGGTGCAAAAAGCGTAACTAATTTTGAGATCATGCCCAAACCAGCTGATGGAAGAACTGAAGAAAACCCCTGGCCCTATTGGCCTTTCAAACTTAAAACTAGTTCTTCACATGAAGAGGGAAGCCATCGAGAGTGGAGTATACTGACAAAGGAATTTATTAGTGATGAAAAAGGTAACCTCAAAGGTTTAAAGACCGTTGAAGTAGAATGGAAAAAAATCCCCGGAGAGCGACCTCAATTGAAAGAAATCAAAGGTTCCGAGAAAGAATGGCCATGTGAATTGGCTCTCCTAGCATTAGGGTTTACAGGACCTGAGAAATCACTCCCTGAGCAATTTGGTTTGACTTTTGATCTCAGAGGAAATATTAAAGGAGAAAACAAATACCAAACCAACAAACCAAATATTTTTACTGCTGGAGATGCTCGTAGAGGACAATCATTGATCGTTTGGGCAATTTCTGAAGGTCGTGAAGCGGCTCATCAAATGGACACTTATTTAATGGGTAGTTCTGACCTTCCTCAAAAAAATATGGCAGGAGATTTGATATCGGTTTAACTTAAGTAATTCGAACTACATTTTAAGGGCTATTGGGGCAAAACAAATTTTGCAATTATCTGATTCATGATTTTCCAAATGTTCTATATAAATCGATTATAGATACCTATAAGTTATGTTTTCAGAGTAATAGAAAATCTATACTTTCTGCTATTAATTAATTCTAATTTTTACTGAAAAAAGTTCCAAACCAAGCCAAAACGAATGGAAGAATCACGATAGGGAGTAAACGGGGCTGAATAAAAATTATATCCCGTAAGATCACTGTTGAAGTGCTCATACTTTAAAAACAATCGTGTTTGTTGTATTTTGGCATTTATGAAAAAGTCTAACCTTGGGAATTTTCCAATTTTCGTATGATTTTGAGAAACAAACTCTCCCAAATGTGCGCTGTATCTGTCAGCGTAAAATTCTGTAAAATACTGAGCGGTGAAACCTGTTTGCAGATAGAGTGCCTTGTCAAAAAGTTCACTTGAAAAAAGAAAAGATGATCGCAAATTCCACTCTGGTACATTGAGGGGTTGAAAATCATTCTCCATGCTGCCGTATGATACCTGTTGGTACTGGGCTGTGTTGGTCAAGGTAAATTTCCAAAAATCTAATTCCTGAGTAAAGCGTAATTTAAGATATCTAATTTCACTGTCAAATTGTTCCGGAGTTACCAAAAGTTCTTCCTCCTTTTTCTTCTTTATTAAAGAATAGGGACCCTCTCTTAGAAAAGGTTTTAAATTTCTAAAAAAAGTATAGTTTTTGAGTAATTCATATTGGCCCTCTAGAGTTCCCCACAGGGGATGGCCTAAAGAAAAATTTAGCGAATTAGCAAATTGATTCTTAAAGCTCGGGTTGAACCAATCATATTCAATAAAGTTGCTTCTATTTAGAAAAAAATTAAAATTAGGAGCTTGTGATCTCATACTGAGCTTAACTTTGGCAGAAATACCGTTATTATAATCTCTGCTGATAGCTCCAGAAATAAATTGACTAGAGTAATCTTTTTTTGCAGAGAAATAACCCTCCGCTTTAAAATCAAATTTCAAAAATGTTTTTTTCCAATAGGAAAAAAGTGCCAACTGACTGGCCTTAATCTCGGTAGGGTTGGGTCCGTAATCATAAGGCTCATCCGAGTTTTTGGTATTTTCAGGCAAACTGATGCTGTAATCCCAATGGATCAATCGTAAACCTGCTTTGAGTTCTCCCAAGTTCTTTTCATGATATATAGCATATAATTCATTATCCATAACATCAAGTGAAGTACGTGTCTCAAATATAGCTGTACCTGAAACTGTACCAAAAAAAGAATTTGATGTTGAATTATTAAAAATAAAATGTTTTCCTTCGAAATTGAGTTTATGCCCAAAAGTCAAGATTTTAGGTTTTTCATAATTTTTCATCTTATCATTACCTCCCAATTTTGCATCATACTGATGATCTATATAATAACGCCTACCAATAAGTGTGTTATCTGAATTGACATTATTGATCAATCTAGATCGATCTAAAAAACCATCATAATCAAAATCCTCAATTGCCTTTTCAAAAAAATAAACATTAAGTGAATCTAAACCACCATTAGCTTGATTTTCAATTCTTTGTGCTGCAAAATGGGAGCGCTGTCGATAACGATAATTTTTACTGGTGTATTTAGAAGCAAAGCGAAGATTAGTTCCCCCTCCAAGAGTATTGATGTAATTTCCAAGTGAGCGAAAGGCTTTGTGTGCCAAGGTGATGTTTAGACGAGGTGAAGTATTCACAGTAATCAAAGCATCTACCATCTGTCCTTGTTCAAAAACAGTTTTAAAAAACAATTCTGTCAATGGAGAGGGCACCTCATAATACCCAATTTCATCTTCCTCCATATATCCATAATGCTTTGCCCTAGCTCCGATGTCGGGGATTAGTTTTTGATCCTGGAAATCATACCCCAGTTTGTTATAACTCTCACCCGAATTGGCAAAAGGAAGCAATTCAAAGTAGTCTTTACGCAGATAATTAAAGTGATAGTCTTTGTTGATGGTCAATGTGGTATCAATATGCCTTACACTTCCATCAGAATAATAGATTTTATAATCCTCAATGGTCACCTCTTCCATTTCTTTAATTGGTTTTTGCGCGATCTCCCGTGCCTTTCGCAATCGTATATTGTATTGAGTCCTTTGAAGCGAGAATGAATCCAACAACTGAATGATCAATAAATTGGATATAAACCTACTGTCGTGATCTAATCCAATGTTTTTCATGTATTTAAATCGCGGAGTTAAATTTTCGGTAACAGAGTCCAGTGTTTTGGAAAGGGTATCCAAGACAATATTTTTTATAATTCCAGGTTTGGGAAGCCTAAAAGACAAAAACAACAAAGAATCTCTATGGCTGATTTTTTTTTCCTTTATCGCAAGGCTGTCATTTGCAATAGATAAACTATCACTCACCTCCTCATCAAATACAGAAAATCCGATTACTTCTAGGGTATTATTTGGTGCAGCGACCTGGTCTTTAGTGTCCTGATTTTCTTGCGCATGGGTGTGATAGGAAACCATAAGCAAAAAAACAGGGAGGAGTCGCTTCATAAAATGAATTTGATGCGAAGTTAAAATAATTGTACTTAATTTGGGTTCACTAAACCAATCGATTGTAGGGTTTTGCTGATCAGACAAATTACATCAGATACAGAAGCGGGAACAGACGAAGCTGGGAGGGGTTGCTTGGCCGGGCCTGTTACTGCTGCTGCGGTGATCTTGCCTTCAGATTTTGAATTGGCCGAATTAAACGACTCCAAAAAACTAACCGAAAAACAACGCTATTATCTTCGTCCTAAAATAGAAGCTAAAGCAATTGCTTTTTCCTACGCTCATGTATATCCTGAAGAAATAGACCTAATCAATATACTCAACGCCAGCATAAAGGCCATGCATTTAGCATTGTTACAATTGTCTTTACCAATTGATTTTATTGCTGTAGACGGAAATCGTTTTCACCCTTTTGAATCTGTTCCCCACGAATGTGTTATTAAAGGTGATGGTAAATACCAAAACATAGCTGCAGCCTCTGTACTGGCCAAAACCTACCGAGACGATTACATGAAAAAAATTCATCAAGAATTTTCCCAGTATTCTTGGGATAAGAACAAGGGTTATCCCACCAAAGTACATCGTGAGGCCATTACAAAACATGGAATTACCCCCTATCACCGAAAATCTTTTCAATTGATCAAAAAACAATTGGTACTCAAACTTTGATCTATACCATCAGTGTTGAAAAGTCAGTTGAATTTAATTCTTCCATTCCTGTATAATCGAATACTTGATTTAATATTTTTATAGTGATGATAAAAAGACTTTTATCCTTAATCTTCATCTGGCTTATAATAGGTTGCACACCCAGAATTCAGAGGGAAATCAATTTGATTGAGTTGGTTCCACAGAATACAAGTGTTGTTGCTCAAATCAATGACACTATTTCTCTAAAAAACTCTAATATCTTGACTAAAATATTTTCATTGAATAATGATTTAAAAAAAACCATCCAAAACATCATCCCGGAAAATACTCCCTCCCCTCAGGTTGTTTTTATTACTCCTGTGGGAAGAAATGAAAATGTTGTAGGTCTAATTTTCAAAGGGAATCAGATGGATAGTATTGTTCCCACCGAGAAAGCTATTAAGTATAGTGGAAAAATCATTGAGACTATTGAAAAAGAAGGACAAACATTTTACAGCACAAATTTGGGTCAATTAAAAATGTTGTCCCAGTCTCAATTGGTGATCGAAAATGGAATTCGAAATTTTCAAAAAACACAGCGAGGAATCAGTAGCCCTGCATTTTATCAACTAGCCAAAAGTATGGATGAGGATTTGAGTATTAATTTTCTATTACATCCTACCTCTGTTTCACTGACAAATGAATTTTTTCCAATCAATCCGCTTTTTCCAGATACTGGGAGAGATTGGATTGAGTTGGGCATGGAGATTTCAGAAAATGCAATCAACCTCAATGGGGTAGCATTCCTTAATGACTCTATCCCAGATGGCTTGATACTAGTGAAAAACATGAAACCTCAAAAATTGTCTCTTTCAAAAATTGTTCCCGAAAACTTCACCAGCTACCTTGGTTTTTCAATAGACAATATGCAACAATTGGAAGATAATTTTAAGCGATATAGCAGGCGCATCAATTTACCATTCAAAGGCACTGATTTTTCTGCAATTAAAAGTCTGAAAGAGATATCATGGATTTATGTAGGGAGTCAAAAGTCTATTGTATTTAAAATAGACGATATTCAAGAAAACTTCCCAGATTTTCTCTCTTCAGAAAACGACCTTAAAAAATTTCGCAATTTCTCATACTACCCATGCTCTATCCCTGAGGAACTAAATACTTTAGTCGATGTTTTTGGTGACAAGATTGATCCCAAATGGGGCTGTTGGTATGAAGATCTACTCATCATGAGCGAAACAGAATCTGGATTGAAAAATATTTTGAGGAGTTATCTAGACCGAAGTACATTAGATCGCCTCCCTATATATAAAAACTTGCAGGAAAAACTTGCAGATGAAAATTCATTTTTATGGGTTGGAAGCACCAAAAATTTAACAAAATACTGGTTGCAAAACAAAACAAGAAAGAATATCAAAAATTTACCTATTGAAGAGTATCCCCTTGTTGCCTTCCAAGGTGTAGCAGAAAATGATTTTGTCCATCTTCACCTTAGTCTTCAAAAAAACCTGACTTCAAACGAAAAAGCGGGAGTAAAAAATGCATATACCTTGCAACTCAATAAGCGTCCAATCATTCCCCCTCAATGGTTCAAAAACCACAGAAATAAGGGTATGGATGTAGTAGTTCAGGATAGTGACAATGTCCTTTATCTATTCTCCAATACAGGTAAATTATATTGGAAAAAACAGTTGTCTGGTAAAATTATTGGAAGAATCCAACAAGTTGATCTCTATAAAAATAACCGTTGGCAACTTGCTTTTAGGACAGCCGACAGAATGATGATACTCGACCGAAACGGAAAAATCGTTAAACCCTTTGATATCAAACTTCCCAAAAGCACCAATCCACTGCCTCTATCAGTTTTTGATTATGACAATAACCGCAATTACCGCTTTTTGATTGCTCAGGATCGTTCGCTCTTAATGTTAAATAACCGCGGAAAAAAACTCAATGGATTTACCCTTAAAAAAGTTAATGCCAATATCGTTAGTCCTCCAAAACACATTCGTCTTCAAAGCAAGGATTATATTCTAATCCCCATGGAAAACAATAACTTAAAAATTGTTTCACGAACCGGAAAAGATCGTGTCAAAGTAAAAGGGAAAATCGACTTTAGTGAGAATGGTGTTTTTTCATATCTCAATACTTTTACTACAAGCGATCAAGGAGGAAATTTGATACAAATTGACACCAAAGGAAATATGGTAGCCTCAAAATTAAACTTAGCCACCAACCATAGGATTGATGCCACTACAAAAACTTTGGTGACACTCTCGGAAAATACCTTTAATATAAAGGGTATTCCCGTTAACCTCCCTTTTGGAGAATACACCTCACCCAAAATATTTTATCTCAACAATACACTCTATTTCAGTACTACTGATATCAGTAACCAAAAGGTATATTTATTTTACAGCAATGGTGAAGCTGTTGAAGGCTTTCCAGTTTATGGAAAATCAGCAGTTGATCTGTCCAACAGCGACAAGGATAAATTCTTGGAAATGATAGTGGCCTCAGAAGACAACAGTGTTCTGATCTATGAAATTAATTAATGATCTCTGCCTCAAATACTTCAGCAAAGTGTTTTAAAAGACTATCTTTTACTTCTTCCTCAGACACATGCTCTTTCAGCTCTTTAGCTAGAGAGGTAACTCCTTTACCTTGTATGCCACAGGGTACTATATAATCGAAATAAGACAAGTCGGTGTTGACATTTAGAGCAAATCCATGCATGGTTACCCACCGGCTGGCTCTTACCCCCATAGCGCATATTTTTCGGGCAAATGAGGTGTTCAAATCCAACCACACCCCTGTTTCTCCATCACTTCTCGCTCCATCTATTCCAAAGTCAGCCAAGGTTTTGATGATCACCTCCTCCAAACAGCGCAAGTACCTGTGGATATCCGTAAAAAAATTATCCAAATCCAAAACAGGGTAGCCTACAATCTGTCCCGGGCCATGAAAAGTGATGTCTCCTCCACGATTGGTTCTAAAAAAAGAGATACATTTTGCAGCCAATTCACCTTCATCCAAAAGTAAATGTTTCATTTTTCCGCTTTTGCCTATAGTAAAAACAGGAGGATGTGTAACAAAAAAAAGAAAATTGTCTGTGGGAAAAGGGCATTCCAATTTCCGGTTCTTAATTTTACGTGCAATGATTTGGAAAAAAAATTCCTCTTGTTTCTGCCAAGCCAAATCATACGAAAGTTTACCCCAGTCTACTAAATTAATCGTCTTGTTAGTCATATTTACCAACGCTCAGGGTTGTTCAAAATCACCAAGGCCGCAATTACTCCGGGTACCCAACCACACAAAGTCAGCAAAAAGACAATAACGACCGAACCACAACCTTGGTCTATCACAGCAAGAGGGGGGAAAAGAATCGATAAAAAAACACGCCAAAAACTCAAAATACTTTTTATGGCAAAGATAGGAAATTTGATTACCGATTACTTTAGACTGTTTATCTTTGCAAAAACAAATAGCCTAATGGCGCGACTTTCGGAACAAGAACAAGTAAGAAGAGAAAAGCTACAATCCCTTCGTGAAATGGGGATAGACCCCTACCCTGCTGCTTTATATCCGGTAGATGCAAATTCCAAAAGCATTAAAGAGAACTTTAGCGAGGGTAAAACTGTTACCATAGCTGGTCGGTTGATGTCACGAAGAATCCAAGGCAAAGCTAGTTTTGCAGAATTACAAGATGGTGAAGGAAGAATACAAGTCTATTTCAACAGAGAAGAGATATGCCCTGAGGAAGATAAAACTGCCTACAATGAAGTTTACAAAAAACTGCTCGATATCGGAGATATAATTGGTGTTGAAGGAAATCTTTTTACCACTCAGGTAGGGGAAAAAACCGTAATGGTAAAATCTTTTACACTTCTCAATAAGACCTTGAGGCCCCTGCCACTGCCCAAAACTGATGCCCAGGGAAATGTCTATGATGAGTTCAATGATCCTGAACAGCGCTATCGCCAGCGTTATGTTGATTTGATTGTCAATACTAAAGTAAAAGACACCTTTGTCAAACGAACAAAGATCACAAACAGCATAAGATATTTTTTTAACGAAAAAGGCTATCTTGAAGTCGAGACTCCTATATTACAGCCCATTCCAGGAGGAGCAGCGGCAAGACCTTTCGTTACTCACCACAATGCTTTGAATATTCCTTTATACCTGAGAATCGCTAATGAATTGTATCTAAAGCGCCTCATTGTAGGAGGCTTTGATGGGGTGTACGAATTTTCCAAAGACTTTAGAAATGAAGGGATGGATCGCACCCACAATCCCGAGTTTACCGTTATGGAGTTGTATGTTGCCTACAAGGATTATTTTTGGATGATGGAAACCACAGAAGCATTACTGGAGAGAGTTTCACTGGATACGCATGGTAAAACAAAAGTAACTGTAGGGAAATAAAAGTATTGATTTTAAAGCTCCTTATCCACGTATCCCTATTTTAGAAGCTATCAAAACCCATACCGGATTTGATGTTGCCGATATGGACGAAAACCAATTACGTGAAACGGCAAAAAAATTAGGGATCGAAGTAGACGATACCATGGGAGAAGGTAAATTGATCGATGAAATCTTTGGAGAAAAATGTGAACACCATTATGTCCAGCCGACCTTTATCACTGATTATCCTAAATCTATGAGTCCTCTGACTAAAGAGCATCGCGACAATCCCAAATTAACGGAGCGTTTTGAATTGATAGTCAATGGAAAGGAACTGGCCAATGCCTATTCTGAGCTAAACGACCCGATTGACCAAAAGGAGCGTTTTGAGATGCAATTGGCTCTGAGTGAAAAAGGAGACGATGAAGCAATGTTTATTGACCAAGATTTTCTCCGTGCGCTGGAATACGGTATGCCCCCAACATCAGGTATAGGTATAGGAATCGATCGCTTGGTAATGCTTATGACCAATAATATTTCCATACAGGAAGTGCTTTTTTTCCCTCAGATGAAGCCCGAGCAAAAATCCATTCCTCTAACTGAAGAAGAAAAGAATGTTTTGGAATTACTTAAAAAAGAAAGTCCTATTGAAATAAACACCATCAAAGAAAAAAGTAGTTTGAGTAATAAAAAATGGGATAAAACAATTAAAAGGTTAACGAAAAACAATCTGGCAAAAGTGGTTAAAGATGAAAAAGGCCTTTGGGTTGAGTTTCTTAATTGAATTAAAAACTATAATTTATGGATAATTACATTAAAGACTTTTCAGCCAATCCTCAAAGGCCGAAAGGGTAAAATCAATGTCCTTTACAGACAGGGCGTCGTTAAGAAAATAGCTCTCAAAAGCACTGGGAGGCAAATATACTCCTCGATCCAGCATCCCATGAAAGTATTTTTTAAAGTTTTCGTTATTACCCAAAGCCGCTGTCTCAAAATCAACAACAGGCTTTTTGGTAAAATGAAGTGAAAGCATTGAGCCATAGCGGTTCATCTGATAATGAATCCCTTTTTTGTTTAATGCTGTTACCATGCCTTGGTGCAGCATTTTGGTCTTATTTTGAAGGCGTTCAAAAACCTCAGGATTATTGTCAAGGTAAGAGAGCATTGCAAAACCTGCAGCCATGGCAAGTGGATTACCACTTAGGGTTCCAGCTTGATAAACCGGTCCTTCCGGAGCCAAATAACTCATTATTTCTTTTCTTGCAGCGAGAGCACCGACAGGAAGCCCCCCACCCAAAACCTTTCCATAGGTACATATGTCAGCTTTAATGTTCAGACATTCTTGAGCCCCACCTTTGGCCAAACGAAATCCAGTCATTACCTCATCAAAAATCAGTAACGAATCATGTTCATCGCAAAGCTCTCGCAACCCCTCAATAAATCCGGCTTTAGGTGGAATACAGCCCATATTTCCAGCCACAGGTTCAATGATAATGGCCGCAATTTGTTCAGAATGCTGTTCAAAGTGAATGCCAACACTTTCCAGATCATTGTATTTCGCCAACAGGGTATCTTTGGCAGTGCCTTGTGTAA
>Ga0181568_10005897_pt1 | contig 10725 bp, 6 predicted proteins | sample 101ome_20_FD_133758 | JGI IMG/M metagenome (GOLD analysis project Ga0181568, IMG submission 133758) | Coastal salt marsh microbial communities from the Groves Creek Marsh, Skidaway Island, Georgia - 101404AT metaG (megahit assembly) | ecosystem: Environmental > Aquatic > Marine > Intertidal zone...
GAAGCGCGAGGTCATCGTCAATAATCCAAACAACAACATCCCCAACCGCAACACTATTAATAATCGTAATCGTGGTGGTGGTGAATATGATGTTGGCACAAAGACAATTCGTGAAATAGAAACGCTAACAGATATTAAACTTAAAGTCTATTGGGATACCAAGAATTTTATTGGCGTTACCGACCAACTTAAAATCCCTGATGGTTCCATACAAACAATAGGTTTTATGTCTGATCTCCCCCAGATACTACAAGCCAAACAATTGTTAGTTCACAAGGGGATTAAAGATATTAAAGAGCTTAGGTTTGAACGCATTGGCGAACACATACCTATGGGTCTTAAACAGAATAGATATTTTGGTTGTTTTTGGAAGAGGGTATGATGGGAATTGTACTTACAGAAACAGACGCAGAAATTCAAGCTAAGATTAATGAAGCTATATCTTATCAGATTAATACTTCGTTAAGAAAGAATGCGGTCAACATACAATCTTCATGTAAAAGCCTTGCTGAGTCTTGGATTATCTCACAACCAGAGATTGTTTCCTTACAAAGTGGAGATCCAGATTCTCTTGCTGGACTGTTTGGAATCCCTGCTGGAACCATTCCGGGTGTTGTTGGTTCTATCTTAGCGGCCATTAAAGATTCGGTACACGTTTTCTTTAAACCTTTTGACAAAGATCTAAATGGAAACTTAGAAATTAGATTTCAACCTTCTGGCTTTGAAAATCTTTTGTCTTTACCAGCTGGCCATCTGGTGTATGAGAATGGAGATTTGCACTGGCTAAATTGGTTGATTACTAGGGGGTCTTCAATCATAATAGCCAACTATCAATATATGGCTAAAGCTGGCGCTGGGCGCTCTGGTTTAGGAACCATGACAATTGGCGGTTCTTTTAGAGTTCCACCCGGATTTTCCGGTACGCTAGATGATAACTTTGTAACAAGGGCTTTGATTGGCAAAAAGCAAGAAAGCGCCATAGCACAGCTGCTTCAGGGGTATTTGTAATGTCCACAGAAACAAATCCAATTAAAGGTATTAGAAGTGTTTTTGACACCTCTGTTTACAATGAGCTTCAAGACAATATTGTAGAGTGGCTTGACTGGGGGCTTCTACAAAAAGGCAACTTCTTTAATGCTTCTCTTGGTGAGTTATCTCCAAATAATCAAGACTACAGTTTACTTGAGGTTTCCAAAAATTCTAATTACACATCTGGAAGAGCATGGGACGGCTTTCGCCCCAACTGGGTTTGGCAGAGTGGCGTGAGTCCACCTTCTGGCTTTGAAGCCCCACTAGTTGGAACAAACGATGCAATTCCGGGTATCAGCGGTGTTTACGTTGATGACACCTTTTATCCTTCAGACACAACTGGCGACTACGCTCATTACGTAGATTACTATAATGGTAGAGTAGTTTTTGACAATCCTATACCCACTGGGTCAAAAGTTCAGGCTGAATATAGCTATAAATATATCAATGTAATTTATGCCAATTCCCTTCCTTGGATAAGAGAGGTTAGTTATAAGAGTCTTATAAATGGTCAAGATCCAGTATTACCGCCAGAAATGACAATTAAGTTACCGTGCATTGCTGTTGAAGTTTCTTCTAGATCAGCAGAGCCTTTTACACTTGGTGGCAAGCAAATACTAAAAACAAAGATATTATTTCACTGCGTGGCAGAAGATGATTATACAAGAAATCAACTTTTAGACATAGTATCTCACCAAAATGACTCTCAATTTTCCCTTTTTGACACAAATAGCATTATTAGTAGCGGTGTTGCGCCTATAAATTACAACGGTTCGCCAGTTTCTGGGGCCATGACATACCCAGAATTGCTTACAAATTACCCATTATGCACCGCATATATAAGAAATACAAAAGTCCAAAACGCCCAAGTTGTAAATTCTAACATACATCTTGGAGTCGTTTCTTGTGATTTGGAGACTTTCACAGAAAATTAGTTTTACGCTAGAATTAGTGTAATAATATATAGTCCTCACTCTTTCCTTTACATTGGAGACCTAAATATGTCAAGTAGAATTTTTTATGCTTTACAGCAAGTTACGGTTGGTAGCACTGTGCTATCTGGCGTCCAGAGCGTTGGCGCTAGCTCAACAACAAATATCGAGAATTTCAGCCGTTTTGGTAGCACGGGCGCAACTACCATTCTTCAAGACTTGGATCTTGAAATTACTGTCGAAAATGCGCTTGGTGATGGTTGGGCCAACGTACTAACGGCTGCGGGCATGACAAGCGCAGCTAGCGCAGGCGATAACGTGACAGTTACAATTGAATATTTAACATCCACCGGAGTCAGTAAACTTATGACTCTTGACGCTATTATTTCAAGCTATTCAATCCAGATGGGCGTTGATGGCCCAGCAACCGAGTCGGTTACTTTCCAGAATAATGGTAATGCTGTATTTTCAGCAGGAACAGATGGAACTGCACTAAGCACTCCTGCTGGCGGCGTCTGCGCTGTTATTACAAGGCCAAGTTTTTCTGGTTTTTCTTATGCGGTTTCAGATGATGCTTGCGACCCGAGTCCCACTTGGACTTCCGGTACTGAAAGTAATCTAATTTCTGTTAGCGCAAGCATGGATATCGGAACAGAGAAAGTTAACGTTCTTGGCCAGTCGCTATCGTTTGGCAAGTACGTAACATTTCCAATCGAAACTTCTATGGAAACTGAGGTTCATTTAGACCCAGAGACCGGAACATACGGAGTTGGTGAAACAAGTGACGATACTATGGGCGGTTTTATGTCTGGTTCAATCGATACTAATAACACTTCAAGCTTAGTAGATACAACCTACCGTACGCTTATCAAACTTCCCCAAAATTACTATGGCATGTCAAGCGCTAGGCTTACTGGTGTTAGTAGAAGTGGCGGTGACGTTGGTGGTGGTCAAGTTTCAATCACTTCATCTTATAGCTCTGTGAATGACTTGTTTTACAAAACCACAGACCCATCCGCTGATATTACAGGCGTTGCCTTCCCAGCATCTTAAGTTTACTGATAAAGGACGATGAGGACGGACGAAGAAGAACTTTTAGTTCAATCTATAAGGGCTGGCACTGTAAGGCATAGAAATATACTTATAGTGCCAGCTACAATAGATCAACTTTACAGGGCTGCTAAGACTTACAAACAGGCGTATGATCGCTCTGTAAAAAGTGGACTTATGACTGAACAGGGACTAGAAATGTGGATGATAGAAAATACACTTTTGCCTAAATCTTTTGTTGTCTCTAGGAAAAACGCGGAAGACAATATAGATTCTATCAAAAAAGACCTATATAAAAATCGATTTTCTTCCACTTCGCTAAAAGCTTTGAGGTCTAATTTAAAAAATACTAGGGCTAAACTAGATGACTTGATTAGCCCAAAAAGATCCATGTTTCATCAAACGTGTGAATATTTTGCACAGACACAAAAGATAATATATTTACTACAAAATACCACATTCAAAAATAAAGAAAGATATCACCCCCGGAACATTGATTTTATTATTAATATATGGCAATCTTCTATACTTACAGAAACAGAAGTTCGATACTTGGCTAGATCCAGCACTTGGAAATCTATATGGAACAACAGGGGCTTTGGTTTCGACCTTTTTAAAAAACGCAAGAATACAGACTTAACAATAAATCAAAGGAATTTACTTACGTGGTCTAAAGTTTATGACAACATACAAGAATCGATAGATTGCCCAAGCGACGAAGTTATAGCTGACGACGACATGTTAGACGGTTGGTTTTTAATACAAAAAGACAAAAGAGAACAGGAAGCTAAAGAAAGAGACAAAGAGTCATTGGTTGGACCTAAAGGCAAAAACTCCAACATGGCTAAAGCTAGCCATGTATTTTTGCCACAAAACAGGGGCTACGATATTAGCTCTTTAAATACTGGCAATGACAGTCCAACAACTTTTGAGTCCGACATTAAGGTAAAAAACTGATGAGTTATAATAATCGAAGAAGACAAAATGAAGAACGTAAGTCTAAGAGGCTTTTATGCAACAGCATGAAGAAAAAAATTGAGACTACCATGATAGGAGCATTAAGCAGCATAGAGAATCATTTGGGTTTTTTATGGGATGATCAAAACATCCCAGAAAGCCAAAGATCTAAAATGAAACAAAAATACAACGAACTTAGGTCAGAAATTCTTGATCGTGGCAATAGGCAATCTAGAGCTATAGAATCAGAAATGAACAATTATACAATTCATTACAACGATCAGTACTTGGATGATATTACTTTTTTACACATGGACAAGGAGAAATAAATGAGTAAGGACAAAAGGACAACCTTAGAGGTTAAAAATGAAGACGGCGAGATGGTAAAGATTTACGTTCAGCGCCCTAATAGCAAAGTTCTTTCAGAGGCACAACGTGTTTCTGCGAAGGTGTGGACAGATTGCGTTAGAGATAAAATTATGACCAAGCAAGAATTAAAGAATTTTATGTATGAGAATAACATTTGGAATCAGTCCAAAGACCTTGAGCAGTTAAATATTACTAATGACATCCAGAATATGGAGAAGCAGTTATATGTAGGCAATGGACGTACTAAGCGTATGAAAATTTCTGAAGCTAAAGAAATAGCCATTAGAATGAGAATTGCTAGAGCAAGGCTGAGAGATCTGATTGCTGAAAAAATGTCTCTTGAGCAAAACACAGCAGAGGCAATCTCTGAAAATGCCAAATTTGACTATATTGTGTCCCGTTGTACATTTTACGAAAACGGAGAAAGAGTGTATAAGAACTTAGATGATTATAATGATAATTCAGACACCGAGATGGCTTATGATGCCGCTACGGCTATGGCTCAATTATTATACTCATTAGACAAAGACTTTGAAGCCAAGCTTCCAGAGAATAGATTTTTAGTCAATAAGGGTTTTGTCAATGACGATCTTGCTCTTGTTAACAAGGACGGCATTACCGTAGATACCCAAGGCAGACGTATTAATGAGTTTGGTCATTACATTAACGACGAAGGCAAGAGAACCGACATAGATGGTAATTTACTAGACGAAGACGGCAATTATCTTCCCTCAGTCGAGTACGTAGAAGAGGATGAAGAAGAAGAAAAGGCAGCACCAAAGGCTGAGAAAAAGGTCGCGCCAAAGAAAAAAACAACACGCAGAAGGACAGCTACACAACCAGTAGAATCAGATAACTAATAGCCAAAAGGTGTCTATGTGTCTAAATTCGTCTTAACAGCGCAGCTACAGCTACAAGCTCCTAACAATGTATCTCAAGTTATTGGGCAAATCAGAAAGCAATTATCTGACATAAATGTTCAGGTTGATGTTGCTGGTACGGCTAAAGCCAATAGAGATATAAAAAAATTAGCATCAAACATCAAAGATGTAGCTTCTAGCTCTGAGAGGATGGGCAAGGGCTTTGCTTCCGCTGTTAGACGTTTTAGCGCATCTGCTATTGCTTATAAAGCCGTTGGATTACTTACTTCTACTTTAGCAGACGCAACAAGAGAAGCTATAGCATTTGAAAGAGAAATGATAAAAATTTCTCAGGTAACTGGGAAAACTATAGAACAGCTATCATTTTTATCTAATTCTGTTTCTGATCTTGCTACAAACTTGGGTGTAGCTTCTAATTCTTTGCTAAGTGTTAGTAGAATTCTTTCTCAGGCGGGCTTTTCCGCAGATGAAACTCGTATTGCCCTTAATACTTTAGCTAAAACAGAACTTGCCCCCACGTTTGATGATATCAGGCAAACGGCAGAAGGTGCTATTGCCATCTTTAACCAGTTTGGCGCTGGCGCTGCTGCCCTAGAAGAACAGCTTGGCTCAATAAACGCTGTCGCTGGACAGTTTGCTGTTGAAGCCGGTGACTTAATTTCAGTTGTCCGTAGAACGGGCGGTGTATTTAAAGCGGCTGGCGGTGAATTAAACGAGCTTATTGCTTTATTCACAAGCGTCAGAGCTACAACCCGCGAATCGGCAGAAAGTATTGCAACAGGCTTACGTACAATTTTTACCCGTATTCAGCGTCCCAAGACAATTGAATATCTCAAGAGGTATGGAGTTGAACTTGAAGACCTTGAGGGTAAATTTGTCGGCCCATATGAAGCTGTTCGAAGACTCAGCCAAGCTTTAGCTGGTCTAGAAGAGGGGGACATTACATTTGTTCAAATTGCAGAAGAACTTGGCGGCTTTAGGCAAATCGGCAAGGTTATTCCGTTATTACAGCAATTTAGCGTTGCCCAAGAAGCATTAAACGTTGCACAGAAAGGCAGCGGTTCACTTGCTACAGACGCCGCAAAGGCACAGCTTGCATTAGCTGTTCAGGTTAGCAGAGTAAAAGAGGAGTTCTTAGAGCTTATTCGTAATGTTACAGCTACTCCAACTTTCCAAATCATGGCCAAATCCGCTCTTTCTTTGGCTTCTGCTTTGATAAAAGTTGCAGATTCTCTTAAGCCCATCCTCCCAATTATTACAGCTATTGCTGCTGTAAAGCTAACAAGGGGTATTGGTGGATTCCTTGGGGGTCTTGCGGGTGGATTAACTAGCACTAAGAAATTTAGTTCTGGAGGCAAAGTTCACGCATTTGCAACTGGCGGCATGGTTCCCGGATCTGGAAATAGAGATACTGTCCCAGCAATGCTTACCCCCGGCGAGTTTGTGATTAGGAAAAGCAGCGCCCAGAAAATTGGTGCTAGCAATCTTCATTCAATGAATAAGGGTGGTCGAGTTAAATTTGCTCGGGCCGGAAAAGTTAAAGCACCTTCAGAATACGAATTAACAGAAGATGTAGGTCAGTTAGCTGCATATGAAGGATCGTTAGCAAAAGTTGGTAATACAGAAAGTACAACAAATACAACATTAGAAAATATAGCGAAAAAAAATCCCTCAAGTGACGCAGCTTATTACATCAATAGCGAAAAAGCAGATCCAAAACAACCAGTTAAAGTTTCTGGATCTGTTGACAACATGTTACTTGGAAAAGACTCTAAAAAAGGATTTGCATCAAACAAGTGGCTCGACAAAGGTTTATCCTCTATTGATAAAGACATTAATAAGTCATTAAATAAATTAGATCTACCGTCAGCGCCTAGTTCTTTAAAAGACGACACAGCAGTAAGACAAAAAATAGACGGCTTTGCATTGGAATCGTTTATATCCGGCTTATTAGGAAAATCTGCTGAAGGGGGAAAAGAATCCTTTGACTTCAAAGGTGATTTTTCTAATACTCTTGGAGATCAACTAACACGACAGGGTATGCCTCCAAAATATCTTGATGCTAAACGAACATTAATTGGAAGTGCTGGAATTGTAAAAAAAGGAATAGACGATGAAGAAGTTAACGTTATAGAGAAATTTGCTACAGGTGGATTAGTACAAAAATTCAAAGACGGTGGAACAGCACAAAGAAAAATTGGATATATTGATTATGATGTAATTGCCAACCCCGCTAATGAATCTGTTGTAGCCAAAGGTATGGAACAAACTGGCGTTAAAGGTATTAGATTATACGCTGATTATTTAACAAACTTAGCTGCTAGAGCAAGAAAAGATAGTAGCATTGGTAAACTCAGTGCTATTTATGGTGTCGCTGGAAGTGGTAAAACAACGCTAGCTAGAGGACAAGGTACAGATAAGGGAAAACTCAGAGAAACTGAAAGATTTCCAATTTTAACACCAGAAGATATTCAAAAGTCTACAGAGGTTATTGTATTATCAAGTTCTGTATCTAGGAAGAAATTAGATGAAGTTTTTCAACCCGCTGATCGAACATATACATTAAGTTCGACAACAGAATCCGATAAATCAAGAGTTGCATCACAAAGAGCTTCTAGAGATACTACCGGCGTTGGTCTAGAAGGAAGAAAACCCGGAACAACTACTAATGTAGAATCAGATACGGCTGTTGGTGAAGCATTATTATCTGATAGGCTTGGAGATAAATCAGTTGTTTTAGGCAGAACAGAATCTGGGAGAGTAAGAAGAAAAAGCAAGGCAGAGTTAGTAGAAGTAATAAAGAAAAAAATTGGTTTTACGTGGGGCGGTTTTTCTCCGATGACCGCTGGACACGAATCAATAATGGACGCTGCGGCTGCTGCCGGTATTCCAGCTCAAGATTTTATTTATTTGGTTGGTTCTAATGAAGGAATCAAGAATAGTGACCCATCTAGTTATCGTACTGCCATCTTTGATCAAGACTCTAGAGTGCTATTAGCCAAAGCTGGCTCTGGTTCTAAGGGGGCAACTATATTACCAAAAGACAGGAGCTTTGAAGTTCCACAAGCTTTTGATGTTGGCTCAAAGGATGGAAGAAGACAGGTTGTAGTTCCAGCCAAAGGAAGCACGGCATTTGCTGCTGATAAAGACGCTAAATCTTTGGCAAAATATCGAGAGGCTGGATATGAAGTAAGCAATATTGAAAGAACTGGCGGTATCAGCGGAACGCAGGTTCGTGATTTAATAATGTCTGGAAACATGGGGCAGCTACAACAAGTACTAAGCCCAAATGTTTACGAGCTTATCTCTAATAATATTAAACAAATACGTAATCGTGCAAATGTCTTGCCAGAAATTATATCCGAAGTTAAAAGGAGAGAAACTACATCGTTAGCTGAAGTTGAAAGTCAAATTAAATCTCTTGGTATATCTAGAGTAGATAATAAAAAAGTTGAATCAGATCCAGAATATGCAGCACAGGTAGATGTTCTTAAAGAATTACGAAAAAAGAGAGACAAAATAAAGTCTTTTGCTTCATTTGAACCTTATTCTATCTTAGCTAAGATGGCTGCTGAAGAGCCTGAACAGTACGGCTTAGATTTTAGTATACCCAGATCGTCTGCTCAACCAATGAGACAGATCGGTAAAAAAACACAAAAGGCAAATCTTGGTGGCCAAATTCAAAAGTTTGCAACTGGCGGTATAGTTCCGGGAACAGGCAACCGTGATACAGTTCCAGCCACACTACAAGCTGGTGACTTTGTTATAAGAAAGCGTAGCGTTAAAAGTATAGGCGCTGGTAATTTACAACAAATGTCTGGGTACGCCACTGGTGGAAATGTTGATAAATCTGTACCGGCATTACTTACTCCCGGCGAATATGTTTTTCCAAAAGAACAAGCTCAAAAGATTGGCTACAGTAATCTTAATAAGATGAATAAGCAAGGCAAGTATGCTCTTGGTGGTGAAGTTCAAAAATTTCAAAACGGCGGTGTCGCAAAGCTAAAAGAAGGCATAGTTTCTGGACTGTTTTTACAAAAAGGTAAGGGCGGTACAGAGTCAGCTTCTGTTCCTTTGGCTAGAGAAAGAGGATATCAATTACCCGCTGGTTTTGAGGATGTATCTAGAGTAAGTGCAAATATCAATAAGGGCTTACTGAAGACTGAAGCAAGCTCTACCGCAAAACAAGAAATAATTGATAATGTTACATCAGCAATACAAAACTCTACTAAGTCTATATCTAACAGCTTTAACATACCAAAGCTTAATGCTGATGAACAAAAAGTTGCAGATGACTCTTTGAATAAAATTGATATGAACTCTATTCAGGGTCATATATTTGAATCTATTATATCAAACATATCAGGATTAAGGCTAACAGAGTCGGGAGCGAGTTTTGATTATGTTAATCCTAGTGAAGAGGCTTTGATTAGAATTAATAAAGCTTTTGATGGTGATGTTGCTGGAAGATTTATAGAAGCCAAGCAAACATTAAGTGGTGGCACTATTAGATCTGACGAAAATTCCATCATGAACAAGATTGTAGCTAATATTAAAAGTGGCCAACTAAAGGCTGGAGATTTTAATATTACAAAAGCCAAGACAGACAATAAAAAAGCTCAACTTACTGGGCCGCTGCGAGATAGACTTACAAGATTGTATAAAGATGAAAATAGAAGATTGCCTACAGAAGAAGAACTCATTTCTTATAAGGAAGTCAAAGGCCTTGCTACTGGCGGTATGGTTCCCGGCGTTGGCAATAGTGACACAGTGCCAGCCACTTTAAAGGCTGGTGATTTTGTAATTCGTAAGCGCAGCGTGAAAAGCATTGGCGCTGGCAATTTGCAAAAGATGGCTGGATATGCTAGCGGTGGAAATGTTGGCGACGACGTTCCAGCGCTATTAACTCCGGGAGAGTTTGTATTTTCTAAACCGCAAGCCAAGAAAATTGGATACGGAAAACTCAACCGAATGAATAAGGTTGGCAAGTATGCTAACGGTGGAGTTGTTGGTGGCAGGCAAAGATTATTTGTTGGAGGAGTTGCCGACAAGCATGTTAGCAGAACAGAAGGTTACGTTGATTATAGCAGTGTTGAGCAAGCTGGAGATGATTTTGCTAAGATTCTTTCACAGCTTGGACCTAAGTTAGAAGCTGAGATTATGTCTAAATTCCACGGAATCGAAAGCGTTGACGCTGGGGAAAAAACAGCTGGTGGTAGCATTATGGGCGACACCACCCGTGGCAAAGCGACAGTTTTTGGCGGCAAGGATAAAGATAGGTCTGGAATAGCATTACAGATAGGGGGAGCGAAAGCTGCTGCTAACACAAACACACTTCCACATGAAACGGGACATGTTGCTGATGCAGCCCTTGGTGGTTCTATGGGGGGGGGTGGGGAAAAACAATTAGCTAGCAGAACAGAAGGTACTTTTCAGTTTGATTTAGTAGAAAAGGTAAAACCTCAGATGGCAGCGGCTATGGCTGCTGCTGGCGAGAGTGCGGATGA
>Ga0181568_10005898_pt1 | contig 10725 bp, 13 predicted proteins | sample 101ome_20_FD_133758 | JGI IMG/M metagenome (GOLD analysis project Ga0181568, IMG submission 133758) | Coastal salt marsh microbial communities from the Groves Creek Marsh, Skidaway Island, Georgia - 101404AT metaG (megahit assembly) | ecosystem: Environmental > Aquatic > Marine > Intertidal...
ACAGCCGTAATGTGGTACTCTATCCAGTTGAGCCACGGAGCCAGGTATAATATCAATTACCTACACAAAGGTAACACTATAGAAGCAAAAAGAAAATAATTATAGAATTAAATATAGACTAACGTACCATTGCGTTAAAATACCCATTAACATAGCCACTCTATATAAATTAAACTCATTAAGCTTAATAAACTGTAAACGCATAACCATCCAAACTAGCAGTAAAGCGAACTCTATCACTAAAAAAAACTGAATTACTAATAGATCTGCAGCCATATTTAATTTGCCGTCATAGGCCAAAAACAGCATGTATAATTCAAATAAAAGGCCCGCAATAAGCAGTAAAAGTGCGTTCTTATAAACATTGGCAAAGCTACCTACAGAAAACACCACCAGTGCCGTGCTAAGTAGTAAAGGCGCTAATAAATAGGTAATATTCTCAAGCATAATTGGCTTTATTAGTTTAGCTTTATAGAATGAAAATAAAGTTAATACAAATTCAGGATACAAATGAGAAATATCTAAAAGAAGGTATTAATGAATATTTAAAGCGATTAAAAAAATATTGTAAAGTAGACATCATTACAATAAAACCCATCAAAAACGCCAAACACCTCTCCATTGAAGAGCTTAAAAACAAAGAGATACAAGCCATAAAAACCAAATTAGATAGCCGTGATTATGTATACCTACTAGATGAGCGAGGGCAAAACCCAAAGTCAATTGACTTTGCACAAAAAATTGAAAAAATAAGCATTAACCACCCCTGCATCGCTTTTGTTATAGGAGGAGCATATGGCTTTAATGATGCTTTTAGAAAAGAAGCCAATGACTTACTATCCTTATCTAAAATGACGTTTTCGCACCAACTCATTAGAGTTATTTTCTTAGAGCAAATATACAGAGCCTTCTCTATTTTGAATGGAGATCCTTACCATAATGAAGACTAAATTAGATTGCCGGCTTTACACCGGAATTTACTAATTTCACAAGTATGAAAATTGATTTAAGAAGTGATACTTCAACAAAGCCTACACCGGCTATGCTAGAAGCCATGCTTGCAGCTGAAGTTGGAGATGATGTTTTTGGAGAAGACCCAACTGTAAAAATACTAGAACAAAAAGCAGCTAATTACTTGGGCTTTGAAGCAGGTATATTCTGCCCTAGTGGTGTTATGGCCAATCAAATTGGCATATACTTATCTACCAACCCTGCAGAACAAGTAATTTGTGATAAGACCGCACATATATATAACTATGAAGGCAGTGGAATGGCTTTTCATAGTAATGTAAGTGCAAGATGCATTGATGGACCTGGAGGAAAAATGCTACCCGAACAAATTGAAGCCAACATAAACCCCGATGATGCCCACTACCCTGTTACTAGCCTTGTGGCAATAGAAAACACCTGTAACAAACCCGGAGGGTCTTATTACACAATGGAAGAAATAAAGGCTATACATGAAGTAGCTAGCCGCAATCAATTACCTATGCACTTGGATGGGGCAAGAATTTGGAATGCCATAGTAGCGGAGAAAAATAACCCAAAAGAATATGGGCAGTACTTTAACTCTGCATCTGTATGCTTATCTAAAGGTTTAGGATGCCCTGTTGGTAGTGTATTACTAGGAAGTAATGCTTTTATCAAAAAAGCCCATAGAGCCAGAAAACTCTTTGGTGGAGGTATGCGACAGGTAGGTTATTTGGCAGCTGCAGGATTATATGCCCTTGATAACCACATAGAAAGATTACAACAAGACCACGACAACGCCCAAGCCATTGCCAAAATGCTAGAAGAAATGGATTACATTGAGTCTATTAATCCGGTTTACACCAATATTATTATGTTTAAACTAGCCGATGCAATAGATCCAGTAACTTTCATGGAATATTTAGCGAATAATAACATTGAAGCAGTATATTTTGGCCAAAACAAAGTTAGATTTGTAACACACTATGACTTAGATGTTAATGTTTTACCACTTTTAAAGGAGACTTTATCTAAGTACAGGCATTAAATATATATTAGCCCTATGAAAAAAACCTTAATCTATGCCTTTATATTTGTTTGTAGCCTTGCTTACGGACAAATTTATGACTCGCTTCCATCTGATGATAATACACAAAGTAGAAGATCTGGAGAAATGGGTCTGTTAGATAACTACGGATATTTCAAAGATAAAAATGCTATTAAATACACCCCTACCTACTCTGCCTTTGGAGGGCAAGACTTAATAATGGGACATTCTTTTAGTTTTGAGTTTGGAAACATCGGTAACAAATTCTCGATGAATTTTACGGTCCGGCAATTTGATGGTTTTACAGAATACGGTACTGTTTCTGAGGCTTCTTTGCAAGATCCATTAACCAGTCAAAGTTCTTATGATATGGTTCCGGATTCAGGTATAATAATTACTAGTGTACCTCCTAATTTGAGATTTGAAATTATGCCTAGGCTTTACTTCCTTGAAAATATTGGCTTGTACGTAGCCCCTTATTTTGCTATTGGTAAAAATTTAGAAACAGAAGAATATAAAGCGATTTATGGTTTCCAATCGGGATATGCCGTTGTAATTGCAAAACACTTCATTATTGATTTAGGCTTGGGTATTCAAAGAGATACTTTTGGAACAGGTTCTGAGGGAGATCAACCCCTAGAACTAAGACCCTATGCAGGATTGGGTTACGCCTGGACCATAAAAGATCCAAAAATAAATCATTGGTCAAAAAACAATTAAGAAATTACCAGTCATGAAAATCTTTAAGTTTGGGGGTGCTTCTGTAAAAGATGCAGATGCAGTAGTTAATGTTACCAATATTTTAAATCAATTTGCAGGGCAAAAAATAGTAGTAGTAATATCTGCTATGGGAAAAAGCACCAATGCGCTAGAAAGTATTTTTAAAGCTTATATGGCCAAGCAAGATTACCAACCTGCCCTTGAAGCTCTAAAAGACTTTCATTTGTCTGTTATAGGTCAATTATTTTCAGACAAAAACCATTCGGTTTATCAATTATTTAATGAAACCATTACCCAATTAGAAACAATACTAGAAAAAGAACCTATTGAAAACGCTAATTACCAATACGATCAGATTGTTTCATTTGGAGAGCTCTTATCTACCAAAATAATAAGCCATTATGCGCATGATAATGGTGTTAAAAATAGATGGATCAATGCCAAATCTATTATTAGAACAGATAACAAATACAGAGAAGCTAATATTGATTGGGTAAATACCAACCAACAAATTATTTCAAGGGTTAGTCAAAAACACCAAGAAGCAGACGTTATAATAACACAAGGTTTTATAGGTGCCACACCAGAGCGGCTTACCACAACACTAGGCAGAGAGGGCTCTGACTTTACCGCGGCCATTATTGGAGCAGCATTAGATGCAGAATCTGTTACGGTTTGGAAAGATGTACCTGGTATACTTACAGGTGACCCCAAAATATTTAAAAATGCTGAGTTAATGGATAAACTCTCCTACAACGAAGCCATTGAAATGACTTATTATGGTGCTAAGGTTTTGCATCCAAAAACAATAAAACCATTAGAAAACAAAGGTATTCCATTGCATGTAAAATCATTCGTAGAGCCTAGCCAAAATGGAACAGTTATTGAAAAACTCAATCAAGAAATAAACTACAAGCCCATAACTATATTGGAAAAAGATCAGATTCAAATTAAAGTTAGAACCAAAGATTTAAGTTTTATATCTGAAAAAAACTTGAGTGATATTTATAGAACATGTGCTCAAAATCAGCTAAGAATTAATTTAATGCAACACTCTGCGGTGAGCTTAACACTTGTTTGTGATGATAAACCATACAAAACCAAAAAAGTATTGGCTTGCTTAGATGAACTCTTTGACATGAGCCTCAGACCCAATGTAGAATTACTTACTATTAGGCATTATGATTACGAAATCATATATCAACTCTGTAAAGACAAAAAAGTATTAATGGAATCTAAATCTCAAAACACCTACCAAATACTTACTACACAATAGCCATAGTGGTGCTAGCTTTGGCAACCAAAAGATGATCTGAACCAGATTGAACCCATACTTCAGATTCACAAAAATGAAATCTGGTGCCTGGTTTTATAACTTTACCAGTGGCGTATATACGATCTCCTTTGGCGGGTCTAAAATAAGAGACCTTAATTTCTGCAGTTACAACACGCTCCTTTTCATCTACTAAAGTGTAAGCCGCAAAACCTGCTACAATATCAGCAATTGTAGCCACAGCACCGCCATGAACGTAGCCATCTTGTTGCTGAATCTCTTTAGCAATTGGCATTTGACCAGAAGTCTCCCCTGCCAAAATATCGGTTAGGTTAAAACCCATAAGCTTCATGAATTCTTGCCCTTTCAATTTCTCAATTACTCTTTCTTTGAATTTTTCATTTTTGGCTTGTAACATGGTGTAAAGTTAGCATATTATTTGATTTAAATTCCGAAGAAAAAACATTATTATTGTGTTCTTAATTAAAGACTATGAGACTAGGAATAAATATCGGACTTGCAGCAATCGCTGTTATTTTGTGTGTTATACTTTGTAATTCAGTGTATACTGAAATCCATTTTGATGCAGAATTTAAAAAGAGAAAGGAAGCTATTATTGCTCGATTTGATGTTTTAAAAGATATTCAAGCCAAATTTAAAAGTGAAAAAGGAAAGTTCGCTGGTTCTTGGCAAGAGGTTCAACAATTTGTTGAAACAGACAGCTTCACGCTTATTACACTAGTAGAAAAAGGTTTTAATGAAGAAAATGAGCCTATTTATGACACTATTAAAAACTACATAATGGTGAAGGATTCATTAAAATTAAATATTGCTGGTGCAGACTTAGGGCTAATTCCTTTACCAGTAGGTAATACCGAAAAATTTGATTTGGAGGCAAAAACAATCAAGAGTGGTAAATTTGACGTTAATGTATTTAAAATTACTGCTCCTTTTGATCGATTCTTATCTGACTTTAGCCAGAAGAAGTACGATGCTAATAAAGATTTCCATATAGGTTCTTTAAGAGAGCAGTCTTATGCTGGAAACTGGTAATAAATTTACCATATTTCATGAATATGTAGCGCGCAAGAGTGATGTTTCTGCAATTGATGAATTAAGGCTATACATAGGCCCACAAAAGTTCAATTACTTAGCTTTCACAGATGGCCAAATTGTAATAGCCAAGTCTTTTCATTACAAAAGACCTAGTTCTGTTTTATTCCATATTGATATCCTTGATCAAATTATGGACAATGCAGAAAAGCTTAACAAAATTCAGCCAACAAAAGTTGAAGTATACTACAATACCAATGACTTTACTTTTGTACCTAGCGCGCTTTTTAATAGCCAAGAAACCACAGAAATTTTAGGTTTTAATACCAGTACAATTAATCTTATTCCCAAACACAGAAATATTCCTTCACAGGATATGACCTGTGTATTTGGCATACCTAAGTATATAGATGCATTTATACACAAACATTGGAATAATGCTATCATCCATTTTGGTACAGAAAAAATCCTTGATTTATTGCCTATTCATGAAGAACCGCAGATAGTATATTTGCATATTGAAAAAGGTGAGTTTGATTTTTACATGTACGAAAATCAGAAACTTAAAATAGCTAACTCCTTTGAGTTTAGCAATAGAGAAGAATTTGCCTATTACGTACTTTTTGTACTAGAGCAACTTGGCGCTAACCCAGAAACGATGCCTGTGTATATGTTAGGAGATATAGATGAAAACTCCCCTTACTACAACATTATATACAAATACCTAAGGTACGTTCATATCATTGAACCAAAATCTATTCATAGAAATGATTTGGAAGACATCATTTTCCATGATATGATAAAAATATACTTCTAATGCGAATCATTAGTGGAAAATACGGTGGACATAGATTTCATCCACCTAAAAACCTACCCTACAGACCTACTACAGATATTGCCAAAAGTGGCTTATTCAATATCCTTAATAATCATTGGGATTATGATCAAATAAGCGTTTTAGATCTATTTTCTGGTACCGGAATGGTGAGCTTAGAATTTGCTTCTAGAGGCTGTGAAGATATAACCAGCGTAGATCTCAATTTTGGTTGTGTTAAATACTTAAAAGACAATATCAAAAAATTGGATGTTCCGGGCGTAAAACCCATTAAATCGGATGCCTTTAAATTTATTTCCAAATTTAAAAAACAGGTCGATATTGTATTTGCAAGCCCACCTTATGCTATTGAAAAAGATATTCCAAGTATCGCTGATTTGGTATTTGAACATAATATTTTAAAACCAGAAGGTTGGTGTATCGTAGAAACCAATGACCTAGTAATACTGGATGACAAACCTTACTTTTCATTCAAACGCAACTATGGTTCAACGGTATTTAACTTTTTTGAGTGGTAAGACAAACAATTAATATAAGATGAAAGTAGCTGTATTTCCAGGAAGTTTTGACCCCATAACCGTTGGTCATGTAGATATTATCAATCGAATGAGCCCTCTATTTGATAAAATCATAATAGGAATTGGTAACAACACCGCCAAAAAATACTTATTTGAGCTAGACCAAAGAATGGAATGGATGAATGAGATTTTTGCTGGTAATGATTCTATTACTGTTGCCCCCTATGATGAACTTACCATAGATTTTTGTCATAAGCACCAAGCGCAATACATTATAAGAGGTCTGAGAAATACCACAGATTTTAATTACGAAATGAGTATTGCCCAACTCAATAAAAGCATGAATGAAAATATAGAAACTATTTTTACATTCTGTAATCCTAAGTACGGACACGTAAGCTCAACAATAGTAAGAGAAATTATTAAATACAAAGGTGATGTTTCTGCTTTTGTACCGGCTGTTATAAGCGAGTCTATAAAAGCTTCTTACTAGATTATTCTAACGAATTACTAGTATACTTCCTTTAAATACATCAAATGGTGTTCCTGTATCTGCGTTTTTGGCAGTACACTCATAAGGATACATTCCTGGCTGAACATATTTACCCTTGTACTTTCCATCCCAAGTCTCTGAAGGATCATTGGAATCAAATACTTTTTCCCCCCACCTGTTATAAATAACTAAATAGTAATCTATTACATCAGTGGCAAGCACCCTAAAATAATCATTTTTACCATCTCCATTTGGAGAGAATGCGTTAGGCACAGCAAAACCAGCATTAGACACTTTATAAATTACAGTATCTCTAGTGGTACAATCCGGATTAGCATCATTGGCCGTTAATATAAACTCATAGGTACCTGATTCTAGACCTAAGTCTAGCTCTCCTTGTAAATCACCTGTCATTTGAATACCCCCAAAATCCCAATCTAAACTCTGGTAATGCATACTATTATTGGTAATATCAATAGCCTCTTCTGGATAGCCTACCTCTTTAGATAAGGAAAAATCTGCCAAAGCAGTTTGAGGTACTAGAATAGCTTGAAAAGCCGTATCAATACCACAGGCTGTATCATAGGCAATAATAGCCACATTCCATACGCCAGATTTAGGATAAGTATGCGCAACGGTTTGGTTTGGATTTATTTTTCCGGTACTATCTCCATCTCCAAAATAATACTCTATAGATGATAAGGCACTATTATCTGCAGAATTGGAACTATTTACAAAAGTAATTGGATCATCTTTACATATGCCAGAAAAAGTAAAAGAGGCATCAGGCATTTCAATATCTACAGTAGCAATGATGGTATCAGAACAATCAGAAATACTATCAAAAGCCACAAAAGTAACCGTATAAACTCCAGACTCCCTGTAACTATAAACAGGTTCCTTGGCAACAGAGGTATCAGCTTCATCTTCCTCTACTCCAAAATCCCAAAAATAATGAGTAGCATTTCTACTATTGTTTTCAAAGGTTGCTCTGTTACCGCATACATCCGGATAAAAATTAGCACCTGTACTTAATTCTCCTGCTGTAAAGTCTGGACAATCTTCTGTAGCTACTACCAAAAAGTCTCTAATAACGGTATTTAGTAGTACACCGTTTCTGTATTCAGAAACACATATACTTATTACAAATTTCCCAACAGCATCTGCATAACCTGAAATTTCTCCTGTACTTGGATCAATAGAAACAGAACCATTACCTAGTGGGTCTGCTGCTGAATATCCAGGGTTCCATATCGCATTAGAATAAAAAGTATGTGATGCAGGTGTTACATCAAAGGCAGGGTCAAAATAAATGGCGGTATAAGGATCACCTGCCACTTTAGTTTCGCATATAGAATATACCAACTGATCACCATCAAGATCCGTAGCATGTTGGTCATATTTAAATGAATCTCCTACACAAATAAAAGTAGGCGGCACATTTGAAAATACAGGTAAATTATTTTCTGGAGCAATAGTCTCATCCGGAATAAAAACCTCAATACCATAACCCTGATCTGCCATCATATTAGTCATGTCATCTTTCCTACAACATCTAAAATAAGTAAGCAAGTAGCCTCCAGCAATTGGTGGCAGCGTTACAGTTTCTACAAAATCAACGGCCTGAGCCTCAATAATATCAAACTGTGCCCCAGTACAAGGGTCTTCTTTATTATTACTAAAAGTAACTAGATTACCTTGACTTATGGTTAAAGTTTGAATTAGATTGTTACCAGAACCGTCATAGATAATAATATTAATATAAGGATCAGCTGCTGCAAATGCAGTACCAGCAATATCTCCAGTTTGCAAAAATTGCCTAACTGTAATTTGGTATTGGTTATTTCCTAAGTATTGATAAAACATCTCTCCCCCCATAATATGGCCAGCAGATAAGTTTAAACCAAGTAGCATCGATAAAACAAAAAATAAATATCTCATAAATAGACAAGTTGCATTGTACACCATTAAATATAACCAATTTATACACCTGGAGCAATATTATTTTTTTTCATATATAGATATTATTAAACAAATCCATAATTAGATATTAAATTAATAATCAATAACCTTTTGTACGACGAACATTTTAAAAAAATACCATAATTAAATAAAAACATTACTAGCATCCAAAACACCATCTTTAAGCTTTAGACCATAAAAAGGATCATTTTGAATCAAAAATGCACCATCTAAATCTATAAAATCACAACAACTCGAAAAATGATTAGCTGCTTGTATAGCCAAAGTACTCGAGGTCATGCAACCCAACATCAATTTTAAATTATATTTTTTAGCATCCACAATAAGATCATAGGCCTTAGCTATTCCTCCACATTTGGAAAGTTTTATGTTTATACCATCAAAAGCAGATGAAACGGTGGGCAAATCCTCCTTTTGCTGAAAAGATTCATCCGCTATAATAGGAATAGAAATTTTTTCTTTGAGCTTTTGATGCCAATCAAGATTAGTTTTTTCAAATGGCTGTTCAATCAACAAAACATTCTGATCGGCTAAAAATTGAGCCAATTCAATTGCCTCAGATACACTCTTCCAGCCTTGATTAACATCAACGAAAAAAGGTTTATCTGTATATTTTCTAAGTAATGATATAAAGGCTTGATCATTTTGGCTTCCCAATTTTACTTTTAAGATTTTAAAAGGCACAGCCATATCCAATTTCTCTACCAGTATAGATTCTTTATCTGGTGTAATAGTAAAACTGGTACATTTTGAGGTATTAATAGGTAAGTTATATAGAGCAGAAACTGTTGTTTGATGTAGCTGACAATACAAATGATGCAGCGCCATATCAATACCTGAGAGTGCAGCCAAATTATCTTTCAACTCTGAAGATATTGCAGCCAAGCTCTTTTGAAAAGCAGTCCAATTTGATAAATTAATTTTCTCAAGTGCTAAGGCACTAAGGCAACTTGTTACTTGTGATTGTGTGGGCTTTAAATAAGGAGGTAAGGCAACTTCACCCACTCCAGTAATTCCATTGTGCTCAAGATACAATAGCACAGCAGGTGTTTGACGCCTTTTGTGTATAGATAAATTAAAGGCGTGCTTTAATTGCCAATTAATATGCTCAATATTTAATTCCACTAATGCCTGTAATAGATATACCATTGTATACCTAATCTGAAATATTTAAGTTGTGGGAGCTTAGCAATTATAAATTTATGACAAACGGATATACATCAAATAATGAGGACCAATCAAGGGTACATCATAAATATCTCCTACTTTCTCAAAACCCATTTTTTGGTAAAAACCAGTTGCCTCAATTCTAGCATCACACCAAATTAAATCTACATTTAATTTTTGTAAATACTCCATTGCATATTCAATAAGCATTTTACCTAAACCTTGATTCCTGTATTCTGGATGCGTTCCCATGGCTCTTAAACGATAAGCATTACAAGCCTCAAAGTTGGCTTTATCCTCCTTTAAAAATGTACCACAACAAACCACTTGGTTTTGATGTTTTACCACCATTTGATAAGTACTTTCTAATTCATCGGGTTCAATGATACACTCTGAAACACTCAAATGAGGCCATAAAACTAATTGCCTCAAAGCTTGTAACTGGTGGGTTGGAACAATTTCTACTTGAAACATACTATTTTACTATTCTACGATTTTAATCTCAGTTCTTCTGTTTCTTGCTCTTCCAGCTTCAGTATCATTACTAGCAATAGGATTGTCAAAAGCATAACCCTTATAGGATAAGCGATCTTTATCAATACCTTTTAAAACCAAATAATCATGAACCTCTTTGGCTCTTTTTTGAGATAATTCTGTATTAAATGC
>Ga0181568_10005907_pt1 | contig 10717 bp, 2 predicted proteins | sample 101ome_20_FD_133758 | JGI IMG/M metagenome (GOLD analysis project Ga0181568, IMG submission 133758) | Coastal salt marsh microbial communities from the Groves Creek Marsh, Skidaway Island, Georgia - 101404AT metaG (megahit assembly) | ecosystem: Environmental > Aquatic > Marine > Intertidal zone...
CCACGCCCCCCTTCGCCATTGGCAAACCCTTCGTGCGGCAACCACGGGGCGACACCAGGGTGACTCCGGAGGACAAGCGCCGGGCAGTGGCGCAGCACACAGCCGAGATCGCCGAACGGCGGGCGGTCTTCAACGCCAACAACAACAACTGAGGAGGCAAGGTAGTACACTGGCAACCTTGTACACGCAGACCCGAGCTGGACGTTGGACCTCCTTCAGCCCCGGGTCGTGCATGGGGGTAGTTCGAGTTCCTAGGTCCTAGATGGCCCCTGCGAGGTGCGAGGGGGACGTCTGGCGTTTGACCCGCAGGACGGCCACTATTTCTTTAACCACCCCGAGCGGGAGGGCTGTTTCGCCGCCTAGCTAGGCCTAGACGCGAGCAGCCTTGGTTACCGCTGTTTGCAGTATATAAAACCATTTAAAAAGCAACAGTGCAGATGGCGGCCCTTTCAGGGTTGTTAAAAACACACGATCTGGCGCGGACCCACGTCTCGTACTACAACGACGATGCTGAGCGCACCAAGGACATGTACAGGCAGCATCCAGAAGGCCTGGAGGCACACGGCGCACCGCGGCTGGGCCCGTCTCCTCCTCGACCGCGCCTGGGACCTCATCATCTACGGCCCGACGCACCGCGGCGCCAACGGCGCGGCGATGCCGACGGACGAGGGCGATCAGGACGGTCACTTCTTCTTTAACCACCCCGAGGACGATCAAGACGGCCATTTCTTCTTTAACCACCCCGAGAAGGGGGGCTACTCCGCTGCCGAGGCGCGCGCAGCCACTGTTACTGCTGTTTAGATCCGACCCCCCCCCACTGAGGGGGGGGATCACAATAACTTCGCGTCTGGTTGCTGTTTTGGGTTTTGGCAGCTACATCTTGAACCCTAGCGACCTAAAACCGAGCCTAGCAAGCAGGGGGCGCAGCAGAGCAGCTTAGCATGCGGGTTTGAAAAGTGGGGATGGAGCTTAAGGCTCGGATGCCAGCAGCGGCGGCTACTTGTGCGTCCTGGACTGGACTTCTATTGTGCGCGCTGGATTGCACTTGTTTTGCGGTCTGCGGTTAGCGGTGTGACGTGCGGCGGGCGGCTTTGATGGATTCGGGTTTGTGCTCCGGGCCAGTTAGAATGAGGCGCGAGGTGCGCACAAGAGGGCTTGTGCGGCACCGGAGCCACGGGGCGCTTCCCGGTGTTCGTCTAACTCCACAAACACCACGAAGGCAAGCCGATGCATTTGTTAGTTCCGCGGATGCCGGCATGGTAGTCCCAAAAAAAATACCCGATGCGATCAGAGCTGTGCAAGCATCATTCATGCCGCATTTAACATACTAGTACCAAGAACACCTGTTTCTCATCTATTGAACTGCTGCTCTTGACGCGTTCAAGCAGCTGTCATCAGGCAACATGACAAGTGCTACAGCCAAAGCACGCTCACATGCTGACACACAAAACTTTTTGTGGTGCATGATAGGCGATAAATATTTTGCAAATATCGCTAAGAGGGGTTTATATGCCGTCTTTACGCATGCCCCAGCCACTAATTTCCTTGGCCATGCAATCATGACACGCCTCATCCCGTCAGATCGGCTAAGTTAGGCACGTTTTGGTCAGGTAAGTAGTACGGCCTGGGAGTTCAGATGCTGCAGTTTTGAATCCACTGGGCGCAAAAAAAGTTTTGATTCTTTTGTGCTATTTGTGCTCACTGTGCGATGGTTCGAATCTCCTGTGCCGCACCCGGCACTACCTAGGTTACAGTGCCCGTGGCGGGCACATCTTTCGAGGTTCTCCACCCGGGATACTTTGACATTATTAAAATCGCTTTTTTGGGGGGGCTAGCTGAGCTCAGCAGCTTGGAGGCAAGCTGAGTGCTCATGTGAAGTTATCATGCAGGCGCAGTGAGGCGCGCATCATGCAGGCACAGCAAGGCGAGTTCTACGTCTGGCGCCGATTGCGTTTTTGCCGTCTTTCCGCTTCCGCCTCCTCGCCAGCTCGGATATCAATCTTGTGTTTTGCCTCGAGCACCCACCGAGAGGCAACAGCCTGCCATTTTCTCTCGGGCGGCTCCAACTTCAAGTGTGCTTTGCGCATGATGCGAGCGATTTCTTGGTCCGCAGCGTTTCGGCGCACTAAAAGTTCCTTGTTGCTCTTTGCGATCACATCCCCGCTGCTTTGCCGCAAAGCGCTCTCTTTGCAAGCGCGCTCCTCTTCAACGCTTGCCAGTTCCTGGAAAAGAGTGTCACTTATGTGCTTCCGTTGCATGTCAAACTCTTGCGCCGCTTCGGGCGCTGCTGCTTCGAACTCGTCTTGTGCAGCTCTCTCTCGCTCGTCCACCTCTTTCAGAGCCTCGACCCGGGCGTGATCCAGGGCGATGGCTTGGACTCGAGCGTCCACCTCAAACTGAAGCAGCTCAGCAGCGATTGCGTTTTCGGCTTCCCTGAGCCTCGCTGACAAGCTTCCCTCGAAGTAGTCCCGGAAGGTGTCAAACTCGTGGTGCTTCCGCCGGGCTTCGGCTGAAGCGGCTGCAGCAGCGGTGTCCTGGTCCTTGGTCAGCGCGCTCGCCCTGGCAGCGAGGCTGAGGCCTTCCATGCGGAGGGCAGACGAGAAGTACCAGTCGTCTTCTTCGGGCATCGCTGCAAGCGCGTCGTTTAACTCCCTCCGCAGCGTCATTCCCTGGTGCTTCCATCGCTCGACCTTGTTTTCCCGTGCGGTATTCACCCATTGTCGGGCAATGGCCTTGGAAGCGGCATTCACTTGAACATACCATTGCTTCTTGGGGTCCTGTCGATCCTCAAATCCGCGACGAATTGAGCGATAGCGCTTGACGCGCATCATCTGCTTCGCACGGTGCTCCATTGCGGCTCGAGCGCCCGGCCGTGGAAAGGTGCCTCCGAGGCGCTGGCGAGCTGCTTCGAGCCACTTTGCCACAATTTTCCCTTCGCTGGCAGACCGATCAACAATAACAATGTCGAACTCGTCGCCACTGTCAGAAGAGTCGTCGTCCGTTGAAAAGTCATTTGTGCGCGTCTTTCGTTCAGAACAACGCTGGGGGCTTCGCTTGGCGTCGCCTGCGTGCTCTGTACAAACGAAGCATTCGGTGATGAACTCGGCGTTCGCGCGAAAAAATGCTCGCCATAGGGTCAGCCCTTTCTCTTCGTTCGAGTAAGTGCCTTCGAACTGGGCAATGAGGTGGTCCATGCCTCTCGGGTCAATTGAACCGTTGGTTGCGAGGTGAACAGACAGCTGGGTCGGGTTCGCGCGCGCGGCGTCGTCAGTGTACCTTGCCCCGCACGTTGAGCACTTGTCCTCAGTGCGCGCAGTGATGTAGTGCGACACTGCCTGGCGAAATGTCCGCCGTTTGCGAGCCCTTTGAAGCCACAGAGTTGCAACGGCGCGGCCAGGTCCCCGAATTGGCGTGCTCGACCAGCCGCGGAGCCCGCGATCTTTTTCCCCGTTGTCACTAGACACATCGGACCTATACCCAAGATTGTGACCCCGATTTAAGTTTACTAAGTCTGCGTACACGTCCCGAATGTACTCGACCACTGGCTGCCCGTTGGGGCCAGTTTGATCCAGTGTTTCTGGGGTTAGGAGCTCGACAAGGTGGTTCAAAATCCAGGGCCGATTGGAATCAACAAACCGGTGTCGAAACCTTTCCGAGTTTAGGGCTTGAAGTTCAAGCATCTGAAGTTGGAGGTTTTCCTGCCTGCCATCGCCCACCCCCAGTAGCTCTGAAACTCGGTCATCGACAGTGCCCTCGACTTTACTGTTATCCCAGAGCCCCCGCCAGCCAAGATACTTAATCTGTACTCTTGCCATTGATGCGAGCAGCTCCTGGACAAAGTCAGCGCAGGCAAATACAATGACGAATACGAGAAGGCAGACCTGGTCTGAAAACATGTTGTATTTCCATCGAAGTGCAATGGTGACGCCGACCATGCTCAGCAGCGTGCCCAGTGCAGACAGCGCAGTCATGAAGTAATACTGGGACGAAAAACTGGTTAAATCGATGCTTTGCAGTGTTTCTGCGATGGACTCGTCGTAGAACTTGGTGTTCAGCACCCAACGGTGCTCACGAATCGAGAACCGATACCGCTGGTATAAAATGTAGTCAAATATCTTCCACCCGTAAAGGAGCTCCTGTGTGTTCAAGAAAATAATCTCGATGACAATCGCAAATGCGAGAATGAACCCGTTGAACGAGGCATAGTACGCCATTCCATTTTCGTGTACCCCGTAATTCGATAGGACCTGAGACTCGACTCGAAAGCGGATGAGCACATACGCAACCACGGGCATGCATAGCACGGCTGTGAGGTCAACGGCGGTCGAGTTGTAAGCATCCATTAAAGGTTCGATTCCTTCCACTTGGAGGTCGACTTTTTCGTTCACGCGCCTCCATTTGATCTCCTCGGCAGCTTTTTGCTCGCGAGTGCGGCGATGACGTCGTGTAAGCCTACGGTTCAGCTGCATTTTCCAGCGGGGCATGAGCCGTAGGGCTCCCTTCATAAAGGGGTTGATGTATACTCGATCGACGGCAGATGCCGAAAGCTTGACAAAGGAGCATAACATAAAACTAGTGAAAGAAGCGCCGCCCATGGTCATTACCATGACTGAGAGTTCCACGACGACAAGCAGTGGGCCGACGAGAAGAGCCTCCTTTAACTTTGAAATCAAGGACACGTCAAGGACAACCCGGAGTAGCTTCAACGCGAGAATGAATGCAAAAAAGTTGTCGGCGAATGATTCTGAGTGACTGAACTCCCAGGCCCAGAGCATCAATACTTGAATTCCATAGCTAACAATAATGAAATGAGCACGTTTCCACGTTGAAGGTTGAAACACGTCTGAGTCAGGAATTTCAATGTCGTCGTACTCCTCATCTCCTCGATAAACAATTTCTCCTTTTTCGTTTCGCTCGGCATTTTGCGGCTCACGCCACGGCACGAACAGTGACGCCGTGACAAAATTGATGTACAGACCGCTTGCAATGAGGCACAGTCCGATGCGACCACATGCGAAACGATGGACCTGCTCTTCGGACAGAGGGCTGCTTGGCTCGAGCCAATTTCCCGCAACGCTCTCAAAGTTGAAGAGTGACGGGTCCTGCACGGGGTCGTCGCTTCCAATAAAGCCACCCAACTTGGCGGGCTTTAGCCACCCCCCTGCAAGCTCGCAGACAAGGACAGTTGGAATACCGGCTAGAAGTACACCGAGAAGAGGTGGCCCAGCAACCACGATGAGCAGTTGCCATCCCTGAAACGTCGGTGGGTAACGCAACCGCGTCAGAAGCATGTTTATCATCCAAATCACCGTCGCTTGCGAGACCCCAAGAGCTGCGACGAGTGTAAAAATAAGAAAGTATACAACCCATTTGAACTCAAACAAGTTCAAGAGCTCAAGCCAAGTTGCTGGCTCCATTACAAACTCAAACACGTAGTTCTGAGAATCAACGTGGCCGGTCCAGGTTTCAGGGCACCTGCCGACAGAGTCAGGAGATCGCTTTTCCATCTGTCTGACGACATGGGGGTTAAGAGACACGGTGCACAGGTCGTGAAACTGAACCTCAGCTTCGACAATGCGCTTTCTCCCCTTGGAGACCTGGAAAAAACGGAGAATGAACTTCACGCGCCGCGGAATGGCGTCACGAGTGGATGCATAGGCAGGGTTCACAACAACGGCAAGCAAGTCGTTTGAGTTTTGGAGTGCCTGCAACGAGGCCCCACGGCCCCATCGGGGCTCTGCCGCACTTGCCCAGCTCGTTTCGAACTCAACCGTAGGCACGGGGTCTTTTGTCACGTAAAACAAAATGCTGCCACCGTGAAGCTCGAACCAGCGCAGGCTCCGCGCAGGTGAAATCAAATCCTCTTCAAATGCACACTCCATGCGTATTCCGTTGGTGTCAATGACACTTCCCCGGCCGTATCGGTCGTGCTCCTCCCCATACAAAGAGTGCTCAAAACCGAACGGCGCTGTGCATCGGTCCCCCGCTGAAGAACGCACTCCTTCAAAGTTCTGGACACCGAGAAACTCGTCAACCAGCGAAGTTTGACCGTACTCTGTCCACGAGCAGTCTGGGTGCGTCTCCATGAGCCGAGAAAGAGTTACGTGTGAGTCGTGATGGTTACAATTCGAGAAAAACGGCAACCACGGTGCAGCGAGAAATGTGTTTTCCGAACTCTCGAAGCTGTTGTGAGCCGAGGCCCTGAAAAAGTCAATATAACCCGTTTTCGCGCCTTTGTCCCACTGGCTCCAAGTGCTGGGTCGAGCCCAGTCCCCGAGTTGTGCGATCCCCGATGTCACATCTCCGTTGCCTCCTCCAGCCTCGAGCATTGGACCCTGAAGCTTGGACCGGAGAGGCTGGTTTACGTAATATTCGGGGCTGTCAATTTGAACCGAAGTGTCCCCAAGCTCCCACCAGCTTGGCTCTTGGCCCAACATCGATGAAGACTCGCTCACGTGGTACAAGGAGTCGCCTTCCCATGCAAGGTCGTCCCTGTGTTGTGCTGCCACTGAGCTCGGGGTTAGTTGTCGGCCTCGTTCGAAGCGCCCTACTCCGACGCGTGCGTTGGGCGTTGTGCTATTTGTGCCCGTTTCAAAGTTGCAAACGTGTCGGAGTTCGCCAAAGTGCTCCGAAGAACCAGTGACGACAGACCAACAGGGATCAGATATTGGCACTTGCTTGGCATTGTCGAAGGCCCATGGCCGATCAATAATCACGTCGTTCTCGAAAACCGCCTCGTAATCACGAACGTAGTCGTTCGAAGGAAGCTTGCGCACCGGACGCACGTGCTTTGTAGGAAGATTCAAGGGGAGGGCAACATTTCCCTGCGCAAACTGTTCCTTCGTTATCATCGCTAGAAAGGATGCCCGGTTGTTCCTGGGGTCGTCGCGGTCCGGTGCAGAGTACCCGGGCCCACGTCGCACAAGCTCTTCTGGTTTGTACCATGATCGGTACGGAGAATGGATGAACAAGTCTCCGCTTCCCAGCCGCGAGTCGGTGGATGTGTTCACCATCTGATCAAATGCACCGTAATGCAGACCATGTTGAAGCTCAAACACCACCGTAATCTCGGTTTCTTTCAGAGCAGTCACTGCAAGCTGCACAAACGCGTGTTTGTTGTCTGGAAAACCTGGGTCTGCTCGTTCTTCGTTGAAAAACTCTGGCATCGAGTGCGGTTCGCATTGGCAGCATCCTTGGACAATCCTGTCCCTCATTACGCGGCCTGACGATTCCCCAGGCTTAATCGCGCCCATCGCTTTGCGGTTCGAACGTGCTCTGGCCATGTCGGGGTGGCGCTCTGAAAGCTTGGTGAGGCTTCGTTCAAAAGTCTGGGACTCGAGGAACAAGGTCGCGTGGCGGCGCGGGGACATACCATTTGCATCAACGTGCTCGTCCCTGCACTCAAAGTTGTGTGACGCAAACGACTGAATCCAACCCGAAGGACCAACTTTGCCCGCATCCGGGAAGTCGACCTCTGAACCGGAACTGTAGTGATCTGCCAAGCCGCCAATTCCTGCCTCAAACTCGTTGATGGAAAGGTAAAAGGCGATAGGTTGCACACCTTCGACCTGATACGATGCAAATGATTGATATTCATCGACGAAGCAGCGCTGATCTCCGTCGACATTGGATTTGTCACGAGCGCAATATTGCATTCCAACTTTCCATTCTTCACGGTACACCACACGATCGTCACAGAAGAACGGAATCTGTTGGCATTTGTGCAAGTCGGGTTCACGGTACGGCACGATGCAGGCATGCGAGTCTTTATACTCCCTTCGAAGGTCAAGTTGGGATGGGTTCGAGCTATCCACGATTTCTTCGCACAGGTGATTGTCGACGCGAGCTCCAGTCGCATTGATGCAGTTTACTTTCATGTAGTCAACGCTGTGCGCAGTTTTGAACCAGGGGAGAACCGTTGGTAAGACTGGCGAACAGCAACGAACAAGATGGGAAACTCAGACACTATGCTGCTACGTATTTCACTTACTTTTGAAGACAGGCATGAAATTTCTCCAGCTGATCCTTTCGTGATGGGAACGCAAAACTGTCGCACGTCGGTGGCTCTTTCATGTAGTCACACTGGTAATTGACGGGACACGGCTTGCAGTCGACATAAATGGCAATGCGGTAATGTTCGTTGTACGTGAGGTTTTGGGCGACTTCGCGGAGGTCAAGAGTCAACACCATGGTTTCAAAGGTGCGAATAAACACGGAGCCGACGTTAAAACCAGCTTTACCGCCGAGCTCCGAGTAGTCCGTCGAGTTCTTGAGAAACATGGGTACATTTGAAAACATTCCCGTCTCTTCGTCGTAGATGCGCTCTTGGTCAAAAGGCATTCCCCACCACGTGTAGTTTACTGCAAACTCGGGGATCGCACTCTTCCGTCTCAGCGCACCACCAGTGTGGAGCCTCGTGCAGCTCGAAATGTCACGGTTCCCGACCTGTCGGTGGGTTGAAGTGCCGTTTGGGCACTTTAGGAGCCGTTCACACTGGCACGCATCCAGCCGTTTCACCCGTGGGGTCCACAGGGGCGGCGAGTTGGGATCGTTTGCGGCGACCCACTCCAAGTTTACGAAGTGCGCGAGGTCGCTCCCGAATTCTTCAACCAGCTTGATAGCATGCATTATGTCGTAGGTGTACGGGTCCATGCTACTTCGGATCGACGGTACCCCGGAAAGCTGCTCGAGCTGCTGCTCGAACTCAACTTCCACGTGACTCTTCAGCTCAAGGTATGTCGCAAATGTCCGCGTGCGAGGGTTACCTTCGCTACCGCAATCGGGGCCAGGACTGCTGTCCAGACCACTACAAGTACTCCAGCCCCATCGCATCGTGAGACCGCCCGTCAGGTTGGAGGTTTCTTCCAGGTTTGGAAAGTTATCTTTGTAATCGGTGCCAAGCTGGCCATGCGAGACATTGAAGAGAATTGACGTTGGATCATCCCCTGGGGCGTACGGTGAGATGAGACACTGCGACTCGCTCGAGCTCGGCTGTGTTCGTAGAAACCAGTAGTCATGGCCGCCGTGATGCTCGGCACCAGAGAACCGGTCAGTACTTCCAAGACCAATGTCAGAAAGCACTTCAAGGGAACAGCGCCAAAGCCGGTAAACAGCAATCGCAACAGCAGTTTGGCGCAGGCAGTCACATTCGCCACGAGCAATGGTGTCCGCGACGAGACGCCACTTGTGGTCCCTCCCGCACCTGCGATTGTGCCTTGTTGAAATCGGCGCTGCAGAAGGTCGGTAGAGGCAGCGCTCTTGCCATTCCCCCTCGGTCATGAGGCGTGAAAAATTTCCGCTTGGATTGTGCAGGTTACCCAAGAATGCTTGCACATTTGTTTCGTTGTAGGGTGCTGTCGGATCACAGTGCTGCCCGGTTACAGCACTGCCAACGTTTTGAAAGGGTGATCCTGCTCCGCCGACTCGGGGCCGGTTTAAAAACGCCACAGACGGGTTGCGTGCAGTGTGACGCCTCAAGGGGTCACCAGAGTTTCTCGTAAAGTCGACAGCAGGTTCCCAGTCGATTAATTTTCGACTATCAAGCTCTGATTCTGTTCCGTGGAGGCATCGCAGGTCGTGGTCACTGATGACCTGAACGCTATCATCCGCCAGTAAGTGGTTTAGATGGACCCTGCCACGGAACGGGTCTGCATCATGCTTGGACAAGTTGCGCACCAGCGAGTCCCCTGCAACCATTCCGAGGAGCTCGTTGACGGTGCCAGTAGGACAGAAATAATCTTGCCTGCAGGGAGTTTCTCGAGCGGTGGTGCGTCTTGTGCCCGCAGAGCACCGAAATCCCGCAGGACAGAGATGCTTGAACTGTCCAGCGGGAGAATCAATGTTTGGGTCTGGCGTGGTTCCAAAGTCACACACGTAGCCCTCGCGGCATTTATGGAATAGTTTTGAACCAGAGGTGCTTGACTGGTCGCACACAAAGCCCTGGGGACATGGTTCGCCTTCCGACTTTCGGTCACTGGGCTCAGAGCAGATAATGTCAGCTTCGCACGTTCCGGGATACCAGATGTCAGCGCCATTCTTGAGTACTCTACTCTTAAATCCACCATTATAGTCATAGGGGGCTGCTGAGTACTTGCGGCCCGTGGAGTCGCCGAGGCGTGACTCGTTCATAAGTTGGAACCCAGGTGAACAGACGTACGATGGATCAAAGCGCCTGGCCTGGGGTAGGTTCACGTACAAAGAGCCTTGGCCATGCATACCGTGGTACAAATGCATGTTGCCGTATCCTTGATGGGATCGTCCGGTCTGGATATCAAACGTTGGCCCGTAGAAATCTCGCATTCGCTGATAAACAAGCGATCCGAACCGCTGCGTGTTCCGAAAGCATCGCGCAGCTTTGGCGTACTTCAGGCTTACTGCGTCTGACGAACGAAAACTGGCGCCTCTGCCAAGCGCGTCGATGAAAGGTGGCACAAGCTCACCATAGAAGTAGTTCTGCGCGAGAGCGGCCCCCATGTCATTCTCGCGGTTGAGGAACAAGCATGCCGCCGCCGAGTAATCGGAGCGAAGTTGAGATGGAGGTACCAAGTATTCAAGAACGGGCTCGCCATGCACATTTACAACAGGTTCGAACGGTGTCGGAAGATCTTTTGTGCTGCAGGGTGTGGTCGTTCCTTGAAACGAGCAGGCCGTTCCTGGCGGGCACGCTTGGCACTCCCCCTTCTCCCGCAGCTCGTAGTTCTTGGACCAGCGCCCCTGG
>Ga0181568_10005915_pt1 | contig 10709 bp, 15 predicted proteins | sample 101ome_20_FD_133758 | JGI IMG/M metagenome (GOLD analysis project Ga0181568, IMG submission 133758) | Coastal salt marsh microbial communities from the Groves Creek Marsh, Skidaway Island, Georgia - 101404AT metaG (megahit assembly) | ecosystem: Environmental > Aquatic > Marine > Intertidal...
TGCCGACGACATCAACAACCTCTGTGTTCTCGTAGAACTTCTCTTCGTCGACCATGCTTTCACCTCACTCCTTGTCGTATGGGTTGACACTTGGGTCGTCTCGCTTATCAGAGTCGCCTTCCGCTTCGTCGTCTTCGTCCTCGTAGTCTTCGAGGAAGTCTTCGATTTCGGAAAGTGCTTCGAGCATGACTCCTTGCTTAACTTGCTCAATCAGAGTTTTCTCGGTCCATGCCATCGTGATGATGTTCTCCCAGGGATACATGGTGAGGGTCGTCTGCATGAGGTCATTACCTTCGTTGTCGGTTCCTATTTTTTCAGAAGTCTCGACATACAGACCCTCCGAACCACGGAGCATCACAACATCTTTGAGTTCGACTTCTTCGCTTCCTACTTTGATACGGACAGAGTTGACTTTCTGTTGCATGTTCCCAACTACCTTTCATTCGCTACTTAACTGAAGTGGTTGCTTTGGACTTTTTTCGAGATAACTTTTTTCTGGATGAATATCGTAAAGTACCGGTTGTCGACTTGGTAGTCACATGGGAGGAAAAGGCAGTGGGAGGCGCAAGGGTGATACCAAGCGATATGTCCCAGATGACCCAGAGACGTGGCCGGTAGCATGGCAGAAGCGTGAGCGAAAGATTCTATACATGTTCGACATACTTGCAGGAGGTAAGTTAGACAACTCTCCCAAGCAAGAAGTGATTGAGAAGTGGACAAACATCGGAGGTAGGTATCACGACATCAGACTCGACCATGATATGCTCGAAAGTATCGCAGATATCCAGGCGATGTACAAAGCCGGGGGATTCAGTAGGATGCCCCTAAGCGTAGCAGAGAAGATAGCAAACCACTACGGTGGTAACAAAATGCCCTTTGACATTGAGGCTCTTGATGACCCGAGTCCGACTAGTCGCCCGTGGAAACCGAGTGACATCGTGCGTATGTCTCTTGAAGTGTTTAGGTTATACCTGATGGGTATGGACCCTATGGTTAACAGGATAATCAGGAAGACTTTGGATATGAGTAGTAGACCTATCACCTTAGAGAAGATAGCTAGAGCGGTGGAGACTATTGCGAGCTTTGAGGGTATGCTTGAGATTGACCCTGAAGACGACTTTGACTTCGACTCTCTTGAGGACCTCGGGCTAGACTTCTAGAAGTCTTCCTCAGTCGAGAAAGCTCGATTGTTTTCCGTAGCAACGCCCGCCTTTTGGTACTCACCAACTCGGCGCTCAAAGAAGTTGGTCTTACCTTGCATAGAGATTTGCTCCATCCACGGGAATGGATTGCTAGCATGGTAGTGCTTGTTGAAACCCAGTGTTACGAGGAGATGGTCGGCCACGAACTCGATGTATTGACACATCTTGTCGGCATTCATCCCAAGTAGTGAAACAGGCAGTGCCTCGGTAACAAACTCCTTTTCGATATCCACGGCTTCGCTTATGATACGCAGTGCGGTTGATTCGTCTACTTTGTTAACGAGTTTACTGTGTAGCAAGCATGCAAAGTCTCGGTGCATTCCTTCATCACGAGAGATAAGTTCGTTGGAAAAAGTGAGTCCCTGCATAATGCCTTTCTGCTTGAGCCAGTAGATTGCACAGAAGGAGCCGGAGAAGCAGATGCCTTCGACTGCTGCGAATGCTATAAGTCGCTCACCGAATGTGGCTCGCTCCGAATCAGTCCACTTCAAAGCCCACTCAGCTTTCCTCATGACACTGGGGACAGTCTCCATTGCGTTGAAGAGTCGGTGCTTTTCTGCATCATCCTCAATGTAAGTGTCAATGAGAAGCGAGTATGTTTCGGCGTGAATGTTCTCCATCATGATTTGGAATCCATAGAATGAGCGCGCCTCGGGCCATTGAACTTCGTTAGAGAAGTTTACAGCGAGATTCTCGTTGACGATACCGTCGCTAGCGGCAAAGAATGCCAGAACATGCTTGAGGAAGTGGCGCTCAGAGTCCTTTAGCTTGGCCCAGTCGTCTTTGTCCTTTTCCAGGTCGATTTCCTCAGCCGTCCAGAAGCAGGCGGCTTGGTCTTTGTACGCCTTCCAGATGTCGGCGTGTTCGATGGGAAATAGGACGAATCTGTCGTTGCTGGGCATCAGCATTGGTTCGTCGGCGGCGTACTTAATCGAGACTGGATTTTTCTGAATCATGGTGGTCATTCCTGCGGTAAGTTAACCCAGGAAGATGTGATACTTAAGAGGTCGGTGTAGCTTGTTGCTAAACTATGTTGTCAACTTTATTTCAGTCAATTCAAGACTGTCCGGGGACTGGTCTTGATTGTTTTTAAAGTGCTCATCCAAGAAGCGGAGGGCCCTGCGTTTTGAGCGGAATGCGGCCACCACCCCGAGGGAGTGATGCTTCACTGTCGGCTCACTCACGCGGCGAACCTTTCTCATGATTTTCGACTCGTCAATTTCGGCCTCGGCAGTAACTCCGAGTTTGATGATTTGCTCAAGTTCACCGTCTGCGTTCTCTTCGCTCTCGTCGAGAACCACATCGTAAACCTCTTTCCGCCCAAGTTTGGGACAGTCTGATTTGGAACACCAGATGGCTCTTTTGACTGGGTTATGGATGACCCAGATGGACTTGGTTCTAAGCATCACCTATCACCAGCGAATCCGCCACGCATCTTGATGTCCTTGACGGTCTGAGGGAGTTTGCATTCCAAACCGACTACGGGGGTCCTGGGAATATACTGCTTCTTGCGAGCGTAGCGCATCTTTTCAGTTTCAATGTGAGTGGGGTCGTTGAGTAGTTCCCTGTCCACATAGATGGTAGTTTGATAGTTGTCTTTCCACCAGTCTCGGTCTACTTTGAAAGCCAGTTGCCTGGTCGTGTTGATAAGCAGACAGTCTCGGGTGGGTCCAAACCAAATCTTCCAAGAGTCGGTTGGTTCGCAAACATACCATTCTGGACGAGTCTCATCAGCGTATTGCGTCATCCGTGCTAGGATTTTATTGGTTTCCTCTTCATTGTACTTGTAGGGGAATCGACGGAGCTCTCTTCTGTACCGTTCGTATTCGTTGCACTTTGCTAATGGTGATGGTTCATCAGATGAAGAAGGTGCTTCTTTGGGTGCTTCTTTGGGTGCTTTCTCGGATTTGTCTCCACTACCGAGCTTCCTGATGACGACTTCGTCATCCTCGGTGCCGTAGGATTCATCCTCCCCTGGCTTGATGTTCACCTCGACTACGCCAACTGGCACAGTGATTTCTTCTGAGGCTTCTTCCACCTTGGGAAGTTTGTAATTACCATTCTTGTACTTCTTCCAGAGTTTGCTGATTTCCTTTTGAGCTGTTCCCTTGTGGAGGCTGCGAAACTGGTTGTAAGTAACTTCAGTCATCAAGGAGTTCTACGCCTTCATCGTCTTTATTACGATTTGCCATAATACTCTCGTAAGATTCTACCGCTCTGTCGAAGGCATTCTTCTTCACTCCGCCTATTGACTTTAGTTTGCTTTTAGTTACCCCCAGTCCCAAATCCTTAGTCATCAAGTAGACCCACGCTGCCGCTCGAGTTCTCCAGTCAGTCTCTCGATTCGGTGGACGACCCGCTTCCTCGTACTGCTCAGTTATGACCGTGATAATTCCTACTGGAAGGTTCAGCGTGTTACCAACAAATCGAATGTTCTCGGACATAGGGTCACTATCGTCGGCTGACGGTCGCAACAGAGTGAGTGCCCTAAGCATGGTATCAACTGTCCGCTGATTGACCTTCAAAACTCGGTAAGTCTCTGCATCGAGTCTTCGCTTCGTCATGAACAAAGCCACAGCGAGTACTTTGGGTTTCAAGATTCGACCCGCGAAGGCTGGCTCTCCTCCTAACTCTAACTCCCTAAGGCTGTCGATAATCATCGTAGCATTCGCTTCCATATACACGGATAGTCTTAGGTTAATTGGACCAAGGTCGGCAGATAGCGAGTTGAGTGCATTGTATCTGTCCACTCTCGCCTTCTCTTCTGGAGTTTGGCGTATCAGTCGGTCACCTTCCGCAACAAACTCTTCGTCGTTGTCAAAGGCTTCATCTTCGTCATCATCAAAGAACTCGTCTTCAGTCGCTTCATCGGTGTCAAAGACAACTCCGCAAGTGGGACAGTACCACTCACCAATTTCGTTATCAAGTTGCGGCCCTCCTTGGGTGAAACTGCTACCCGGACACTTGTCTGGTGAAAGTGGTGGCTCCTTCAAGCAACTAAACTCAACGCCCACAATGTCTTCGAATGGATTCGAGGCCAATGAACATCACCCCCTCATCTGCGAGTATGGGTAGCGTAAATGACTTAGTCATTGCACTTAGCGCAACTGCTGTACTCGATGTCGTGGACTTTAAGTCAACAAATCGGTGAAGGGTATTGGAGTCTGACAAGATGGTAAGTGCCCTATTGGTGTCTGGTTGATTCTTGACCCCAAACAAGACGGCCTCCATGTTCCTCCGAAGGGAATCTCAACCTTAACAGTTATCACTCGGGAGAAGGTGTCTCTGCACATGGAAGACGATGTTATATCGGTTTGGTCGAACTTGGGCTCCTCAATGGGAGTGTCGTCAGTAGTCCGAGAGGAGCTGGAAAAACTGCGAGTCGAGCTTAGAGATACGAAGCTGGAAGTTGCTCGAGATATCTCCGAACTTCGAGAGGTGATTAACAACATCAGCCTCGAGATGGAGCAGGTGATACAGAGAAGTCTCTCCTTGATGACTAGGTTAGAAGGACTTGAGTCCAGAGCACAGTCTCTAAGCGGCGGACTTTCATCAGAGTTCAATGCATTTGCGTATGCAACTCTCGATGAATTAGAACCAGAGTACTCTGAACATGAGGAAAATGAAAGTAACACTGAGCCTGAAGAGACTAACATGGAAGAGCTCCGCTCTGACCTCTCTGAAGAGAAACTTGCTGTTAAGGATATCTCAGTCGATGAAGAGAACTCTGAAACGACTGAATGGAGTACCGAAGACATTGTCGCCTATGTGTTTGACCAAGTTAATGCAGACATAGATACCATCGGTGGCGTGCTAAACAACCAGCTATACCTACGATACCCAGAAGGAATCAAGGGTACAACTGAGACAAAGGAGATGTTGAAGAACTTACTTGCGAGCGATGAAACTATCGCGGTGCACAAACTGGACAAGTTTAGGAGCTTGTACTATCGAACAGGAGCTGACCCCGATGCAACATACAAGCGAATCTTTGGCTAAGCGCTGGTTGAAGAAAGGCGAGGAAGTTATCGAGTTAACTCCTCGCTTTGGTAAGTGGCCGCATGTAATGGTCGCCGCCAAGGTAGACACTGGTGCTGACCGAACAAGTATCCATGAAGATATGTGCATTGCACTTGGTTGGGAAATAACTGGTACCACCGTGATTCGTAACTCGAATGGTCGAAGTGTTCGCAACAAGTACCTTGCGAGTTTCATCGTCGATGACATTGAATTCGTGACCGAGGTCACCGGAACAGACCGCTCAAAGTTGAGTCACCCGATGCTTCTTGGACGAGACATTTTGCGAGAAGCACTAGAGACCCTGGAAGAGGAGTAACATAGTTTAATTTAAACTACAATGGGGTACTGCGAGGTTACATATTTAACAGTTGACATAGTTTAACATCTTAACTATGTTTTTTCTTCTCTTCTTCTCTCTTTCTCTATATTATGTTTTTCGGTTATAATATAGTTTAGTTATAGTTTAATGTAATGAACTAAACTATGTCTAAACGCTTTACTGGATATAACTTAGGTTGACTAAACTATGTTTCTCAATCTTCAAGGGAGATACCCAATGCTGAACATATCTCCTTGTAGCGATTGCGGATGGTAACTTCTGTGACCCCTGACATGTCTGCAATCTCTCGCTGAGTCCGGGGTTGACCCTCCATTCTGGCCACCACATAGAGCGCTGCAGCAGCAACTCCCGTAGGGCTTCTCCCGTCCACGAGGTCTCGCTCACGACTTTGTTCGATGAGCTTCAAGACCTTCTCCTCGAGTTCTGGTCGAAGTCCCAATGATGAGCAGTATCGGTTGACATACACCTCTGGTTGCACCGGGTCCAGTCGAAGCCTGAGTGACTTCTTCAGGACTTTGTAAGACCGAGTCAGTGGCTTACGACCCACTCGAGTACCCTTTACCATATCATCCAAGCTACGAGCAGCTCCCACTTTTTGGTTAGCAAGATACAAACAAGCTGCAGCCATTGCGTCAATACTGCGACCTCTTATGAGATTGTTCTCTACAGCCCTACGATAATAGACGGCTGCTTCTTCTCTTACAGCTTTACTCAAGCCAATGTTGGAAGCCATGCGCTGAATCTCTGAAAATGCGACAGTCAAGTTACGGTCCATGTGCTTTGTGCTACGGGCGCGAGACTGCCACTTTCGCAAACGGTGGAATTGAATCCTGTTGGCTGCACTCAGCGACTTCCCAGCATAGTCTTTGTTCTGCCAGTCCAATTCGGTAGAGAGTCCTTTGTCGTGCATCATCACATTCATCGCTGCACCGGTCCGTGCCTTGTCGTCGCCCTCAAATGAGCGCCAGTCGGGTCCGAGGTCAACTTCCTGGTCGAGTAACACGAGGCCGCAGTCATCACAGACCACCTCGCCCCGCGTCGAGTCTTTCGATAGATTTCTTGAACCGCAGTCGTCGCACTTTACCGTATCGTGTACTTCCATACCCCGATTCTGCTTCAACCCCTTTTAAAGATTAACGGTCTTCGGGAGGGTTCGGCTCCCGTCGGATTTACTCGGCACGATTATATGGGATGGCGAGAACCGCCTGCTTCCCGAGGTATTGACATGGGACAGAACAAGAGAACAGATATCGTCCTCAAGGGCGACGACGCAAAGAAGTTTGAAGAACTGAAAAGAGCACTCAGCAAGAGGTTTGGCTTTCAGATGAACAACATCGCCACTCACCAGTGGCTCATGAACCAAGCGCAGTGAGTGGTCCCCGATGGTTGCTCCAACGGAGCAGGAGCTTCGAGACGCGATTGAAGCCCTGCGTCAAATTGACCCGGCGAATTACGCTAACGCCATCGCCTTCCTTGAAGAGGCCAGGGGTGTCCCCAAGAAGGGACGCTCTCGTCGGTCGCAGGCAGAGATGGCGAAGGCGAGGAAGCGGGTTTATGACCTCCTGCTCGAACACGGACTCGTGACTTTTGCTATGTTCAAGTCAGAGAATCTTATCCCAGCCGATTCCCGTAATGCATCGCTTGCTCGCGATAAACTCATACAGTCAGCAGCAAAGGCTCACAATTTCAAATACGAAAAAGTCGAACGAAAGGGATACAAGTTAGTAGGCGAGACTATCCCCGAGGAATATCAGAAATTACTGAAGATGAAGCGGATAGACTTAGCACGAATCTACAGGGATAAGTCCAAACGCGAGAGAGCCTATGAGTTCCTCAAGAGTAGAAGTTCGCACGAGGAAAACCATCACACCGCATATGTGTTTCACAAGACAGAGGAATGAACATGACAGACGAAGAAGAAACAATGGAAGTTAGCGACGGGTATGCTACCCTTGGTCGCATTGACGAGCGGGACAGAAGAGTAAAGGAGTCAGTAGTGGCTTACTTGATGTATCAAAGTGGATGGGTCCTGAATAGAAAGAAGTACCCAGAGAGCAAAGACCGCTCTAAGCGCATAAACGAGTTAGGGGCGGCTGCGATTCACCGAGCATCGGTAAGAGAATCCATCCAAGTGGACCCACGCAGGGTAATGGCTTCGCAGTCCATTCGCACTCAGGTACAGGAAAGTGACCCACACGACAGCAAGCAAATCGTCTGCTATCTCGATGGAGAGCTCTTTGGTAAGCGGGAAGAATACCTTCCAGTGCTTGACATTGATGGAGACTTCACTAACCTCAAGCCACCCGAGGACTTGGAGTTGAGTGGGTTTTCATTCAAGACTTACGAAGACTTCAGAAAGAGGTTTGCTGACTTTGGACTTTACATCATCACTGACCCAAAGACTGTGACTCTCTACCTTGACCAATTTCACCGAGACTTCGTTATCAACGCATATCCCGACTACGAGGAGTTGACGGAGATTCACGACATTCTACCAAACTGGCGAGTCGTTGGTGCGCCTCCAGCATGTAACCTAAAGTTCTCCAGAATCCCAGTATCCAGTGACATCGGTAAAATCGTGCGAGTCCGAGGGCAGGTATCTGAAGTGGGGGATTCGCTCATCGTCATGAGAAACATCGCCTTCCGGTGTAACTCCTATTTGGACGAAGCCAAGACTCGCAAGTGCAACACCATCAATCTCGTCCCTCAAAACATCGAAGAGGGAGTTATCGCAAAACCAAGTGAATGCTCCCGATGTAGTGGTAAGGACTTCGTTATGGAGGACTCAAGTAAGTCCCAACACGAAAACATGCAGCGCATTCAACTTCAAGAGGTAGACCTCAGTGAAAACCCAAAAGACCTCATGGTAGAGCTTCGCAGTGAGTTAGTCGATAAGCTTCGTGCAGGTTCCACGATTGAGGTCACAGGCGTTCTTCGCTCCACCCCACTTAGCAAAGGTAATTTGATGGGTGTTAAGTATATACTTGCCCACTCTTACTCTGTTGTAGATGAAGAGGCACTCAAGACCGTAGTCTCCGAGGAGGAGAAAATGGAAGTCGAAGCGCTTTGCGACTCGATGGACTTCCGAGAGCGACTGGACTACTTGATTTGGTCATGGTCAGGACACCTCCTTTGTGACCCACTCCTCAAGCGAGCCCTGTTCCTACAGGCAGTGGGCTCGCCAGAAGAAACTACTTTTGGGCATCGCTCGGGTATTCACATCCTTATCATGGGTGACCCAGGAACTGTCAAGACGCACCTCCTCAGAGCCATGCGTAACCTCGTTCTCGGTAGTAGGATGGTTTCAGCAGAAGCCGCAACCCAGGCGGGCCTGGTTGCTGCTTGTCAGCAGGTCGAAGACCTTTACACGGGCAAGAAGCGCTGGGCACTCACCCCCGGTGCCCTCGCACTTACTCCTAAGGAAGCCATTTGTTGTGTTGATGAATTGAACCTCTACAAAGGCGACTTCGGTGACTTCAACAACGCACTCGAAACCGGTGAAGTTTACATCAGCAAAGTTGTTTCTGGCAAAGTTAACACCCGGTGCTCGGTTCTCGCTGCAGCCAATCCAAAGGCCGGTAACAAGAAGAAGTTTACCAGGGGCGTTTCTTTCTTACAGCAACTCGGCCTGGAAATCACTGTCATCCAGCGATTCGATGCCATTTTCATTCTGTTAGACGAAGCAAACTACGAACAGGATAAGGCGATTGGTAGAAGTGTGCTTGGCCGCAACGCCAGTAAGGACATGAAGCCAATGGAGATGGATTTCATCCGTAAGTATATCGCTCACGCAAAGACCGTAGACCCTATCCTTAGCGACGAGGCCGTCGAGTACATTTCCACCCAGCATGCTGAAAAGCGCCAAGCCACCCAAAATAGTGACTACATGCGCAGTCACCGACAGGTCCCCGCACTTCGCAGGCTCACCCTTGCCGCCGCTCGGTTTGACCTCAAAGAAGTCGCCACCGTGGAGCATGTCAAATACGCCGAAGAGGTTCTCGCCATCACCCTTAACGAGCGAGACCCAGGCTTCATCGACTCCGGTGACCAGAGTGAGGTGCGCGCTCTCAGAGAAATGGTCCCAGCCGAAATCCACACCCTCATGCTTTCCGGTGGGACGACGAAAGCTATGGCTGGCTATACCTTTAAGGACCTTCTCAGGCACCTCAAGAACACGGGTCACGAGGTGAAGGACCAAGTCCTTCTGAAAGAACTCTTACACTCCTCTGAGTATGATTTCACCTTTTCCGGTCAGAAAGTTCACCTGACGGAGGTATCAGAATGAGCAAAAGTATGCGAGACAAGATTGCGAACATTTCACTCCCCACCGAAGTAGCCCGAAAGCAGGTGCTACAAATCTTCGAGGAGTTAGCGGTCCTCAAGCGAGAGGTTCAGAGTTTTTTTACACTCTCTGAAGTCCACTTCGTAGTTAAGCAGGTGTGGGAAGGTGAAGACCAGCCCAACATGGAAGACTTGGAGTTTTACTTAGACGACGCCTGTGTGACTTACCCAACGCAGTACAAAAAGGACTCTCGCCAAGGCTACCGATACATTATGCGGAGAGACCATTGAGGTGATAACATGGAAGCAAGCGATATATTAGACATGATAGCAGTGATTAACGACTTAGACAATATCAGTGAGGTAGAGGTAACCGTGGGAGAAGCGACTCTCAAGGTAGTGAAAGGGGCAGCCGAAGGCCCGCCACTCCCAAGTTTCGCGCCAGCATCCACTGGGTCACCTGCGGCATCCCCACCAGCACAGGCGTTTTCAAATCAAGCTTCACCAGGTCAGGTAAAGTATGCTCTTGACCTTGCTAACAAAATCGGCAACGGAAACATGGTAAGTGTAGTCAACGGACTAGCTCACTCACTTGAGCTAACTACCGACGAAATCCTTCACCCTGACCATTGGGAATCGGAGATGACACGAGACCATGCTAGCCTCTACCTCGATGTACTGGAGGCTCAGTATAACAAAATGAAGAAGGGGGCCTGGGGATGAAAAAAGACCTCTACTCTCAGCACTACAAGAGGCATTCGCTGTTGGTCGAGCGACCAGAGCGCCGCGAAATTGCTCTTCAACTCTGGGGTACACAAGGCCCCAGCACGAGGCATCAATACTACCAAAACACTGAGGACCTCAAA
>Ga0181568_10005918_pt1 | contig 10705 bp, 9 predicted proteins | sample 101ome_20_FD_133758 | JGI IMG/M metagenome (GOLD analysis project Ga0181568, IMG submission 133758) | Coastal salt marsh microbial communities from the Groves Creek Marsh, Skidaway Island, Georgia - 101404AT metaG (megahit assembly) | ecosystem: Environmental > Aquatic > Marine > Intertidal zone...
CCTTTTTTTTTCTTTTTCAATACAATTATTTAAATCTTTTTCCCACTCTTGATTTATTACATATTTATTTAAAAAATTAATATTTTTTGTTATTAATTCTCTTATTTCTTCAAAATTTTTTAATGATAATGTTAATTCTTTAAATTTTGAGCCACGTACATTATTAAATCCATATTTTAACATCCATATTAATGTTTCTATTTTTTCTAATTCACATTCTTTTATATTTTGTATATCTTCTAATTTTGTAAATGGTATTTCTTCAGATTTTATACAAATAAAATTTTTTTTTAAATATTGTTCTATTATTTTTTTATTTTTTTTTAAAAAAATATAATATTTTTTATTAGATAATTTACATATCTCTAATATATCCATATGTATATATATTATCATTGATAATTCTATATTAGTTATTTAATTAAAATAATCAACATCAATTTCACAATTAATATTTTGAGTTTGTATATAAATAAAATGTGTATTATATAAATTTGCTGATATATACATTTTTTTTAAATTATTTGTTGTTGGTAATTTTTTTATATTTTTACAACCACGTATATCTAATATTTCTACATTATTTAACATTGATAAATCACTAATCCAATAACAATTTTTTATAACTAATTTTTTTATATTTGTTAAATATTGTATATCAGGATTTATTAAATTTATAGATGTTGCATTAAATATTACTAAATTCATAAGTTTAAAAATTTCAATATAAGGACAATAACTAACATCTAAATTATATACATTAGATAAACATGAAATATCTTTAATATTTTCACAATAACCTAAATCTAATGTATGGACCTTTCCTAAATTATTAATATTTGTAATTTTATGACAGCCACGTAAACTTAAGTATTTATGATTACCTAATTTAGATATATTAGTTAATTTATCACAATGACTTAAATCTAAATGTTCTACATTTCCTAAATTATCTACATTTGTAATTTTATGACAGTTTGATAAATCTAAATATTTACATTTTCCTAACATAGAAACATCTATTATTTCATCACAAGCCGCTACATCTAAATATTCAACATTTCCTAATTGTGAAACATCCCTTATATTATGACAACAACGTAGTTTTAATATTTTACAATTTTTAAATATATATGTATCTATAATTCCTAAACAATTAAATATATCTACTTCATATACATTAACATAATTATTCATATTTATTTGTAATTCTTGTAAGCTACTTAAATATAATTTTTTATATTTTAGTATAATAAAATCTTGAAATGTTTTATGTGCCATTACTAATAGTGCCAATTTTTTATTATCTAAATTATTTTTATAACAGATTTTATCAAGTATATCATTTGGTAAATTATATATTATTTTATTGGCGTTCTGCATTTATAGTGCTAAATTATATTAATTATTTAAATCAATTTTCTTTTTTTTTAAATTGATTATTTATGTATAAATTATTATATTTATAATGAAACAAATTTATGACCCTATTCATAAATTTATTACAATGACTCCCTTAATGACTCAAATTATTGATACATATGAATTTCAAAGATTACGAGATTTAAAACAGTTAGGTGCTACATATTTAGTATTTCCAAGTGCATCACATAGTCGTTTTGAACATTCTATTGGAGTTAGTCATTTAGCTGGAATTATGATGAATGAATTATTTTTAAAACAACCAGAATTAAATATTACAGGACGTTTAATAGAATTAGTTAGAATAGCAGGATTAATTCATGATATAGGACATGGACCATTTAGTCATTTATACGATCATTATGTGAAAAATGAAAATGAATATGAACATGAATATAGAGGATTGGATATTTTTAGAAATATGGTAAAAAAATATAATTTAGATTTATTACATAGTGAGGTGGAAATGATTTGTAATATTATTGATCCTCCTATACATTTACAAGATAATTGGTTATATCAAATTGTAAATAATAAAATAAATCATATTGATGTAGATAAGATTGATTATATTTTGCGTGATTCATATCATATTGGTTTATTTCATAATGATTTTTCAAGAATTTTAACAATGATTAAAGTATCATATTTTAATAAATCATTAGTATTAGCATGGCATGAAAAAATCCAACATGATATATATTTATTATTTTCATGTAGATATAGACTTCATAAACAAATTTATAATCATCATGCTGTAAAAGCTTTTGAATATTTGCTTATTCCAATATTAAAAAAAATTAAAAATACAGGTATTGATTTTATAAATTTTACAGATTCAGTAATTATGAATAATTTACAAAATATACCTGAATTACAAAATATTTTTGAAAGAAAATTACCTATTATGATTAAAGAAAAAATAAATATAAATAAATTACGTTGTAATGTTACATTTGAAAAAATAAATAATAATAAATTTATTCTTGATTATGTAACTATTAGTTTAGCTGGTAATTGTCCTGATCCTTTATCAAAAGTATATTATTTTAATAATGAAACAAGTGATATTTTTACTTTAAATAGTTCAGAAAATAGTTTAATTATTTCTACAAATCAATCTGAAACAATTATTCGTTTATATACTAAAAATGTAGAAGATAGTGAAGAAGCAAAAATATTTTGGAAATCATTAAATAAATAAATACATTAGAAATATAATTAGAGTATTATATATAATATATGAAATTAGAAGATATACGACAAGGTAAAGAAGGAGATTGTTTTATTTTATCAAGTATATTATCTATTTTATCAAGTTTAGGAAAAATATATATTTCTAATATAATAAATGAAATAGATAATAATATAATATTTAATTATTATGTAAAAACAAATGATATATTTGAAAAAAAAACATTTACTTTTTTGTATAAGGAAAATGAATTTAATATTTCACCTAAAAATAAAAATTGGGTAAAAAAAATAGAATATGCTTATATTAAACAATTTTATAATAATGATATTAATAAATTATTAAGTGAAGGAGGTATAGCATTTAATGTTTTAGAAAATTTAACAGGTTATAAATCAAAAATAATTATTAACAGATTATTTGATAATAAGGAAGAATTATATTATGAAATATGTAAAAAAAAAATAAAAAAAAATATATGGAAAAATGATTTTGTAAAATATTTAGATATTTTATTTAAAAAATATCCAACATTATTAATAGAAAAAATATGGACTATATTAACTAATAATATTCAAAAAAACGATAATACAATTATTCCAAATAATATTTATAAAATTAATTGTCCTTGTGTTATTGGTATTAACGGTCATTTTAATAAAATTACTATACCTGGTGTAATTAACGAACATTTATATAGTGTTATAGGAATATCTATTGATGAATATAATAATAAATATTTACATGTATTTAATCCACATCATAATGTGGAGGGAAGACAAACAATATATAAAAAATCAGAAGATAATTTTATTTCTAAAATAGATAAAAATAGATATGGAAAATGGAGTTTAAATGAAACTATTTTATTTATGTCTGATTTAACTTATTCTAAAATAATATAAATAAATTATATAAAATTGATTTTATATTATATAATATATAAGATGGCAAATATGGGAAATGAACTTATACGTACAGATTCAACTACTATGGGATATATTCCATATAAAAAAACTGTAGGAACTGTACTTTCACCACTTGGTCGTATTCGTCGTATTGAAAGATTAGATAAAGAAATAGCAAATGAATATAAAAAATATATTTATGATATTAATAAATATTAATAAATATTAATACATATTAATACATTATTTGTTTTTTTTTTGTGATTATATGAATTATAATTATTTAAAATTGATATTTATATTTAATATATTTATTCTAAATGGAAAAACATTCGTGGAGTCGTCATGAAACTCGCCGTTCTCAATGTATTCTAAAAATTCAAGAGAAAAAAGAAGAAATAAATAATATGACTAATGCAAGTAGGTCTATTCAAGAAGTAATTTCAACATTACAAATTCGATATAAAGATAATTCAGCAAATATAGAAGAAATTGAAAAAGAAATGGAGGATAATTATCAATGTGGAATTACATATGAAATTTATATTGATCCTTGTATGAGTTGTAATCAATGTAATATTTTATATGAACGTGATGCATTAATTCAACATTATAATACAGGAAAAATGTGTTGCCCTTCAAATTGTGAATTAAGAACTACAATAAATGATATTCGACCAGCAGCACCACAATTTAGAAATGCTTTACTTAATATAAAAAAAAAATTGGAAAAATGTGGGGAAACAAGAAGTATATTAGATAATGAAATTAAATTTTATACGAGTGAATTAAAAAATCTTCAAGATAAAATAGATAAAATAAAAGAAGAAATAGCACCCATTGAAAGGACAATTGAATTTCATACTGAATCAATTAATATTTTGAAAAATCCTACTAAAAAACCTACTCCATTACCAATATCATTTAATATTAATGATATTAATACAGAACAAATAATTAAACTACAATGTAAAAATGCGGTTCAGATGCCAATGACAATAAGATTTTTAGTAGATATTTCAGGTTCTATGAATGGTTTAATAGATATTAAAAATAAAGAAATTAAACATAATACAAGTCAATTAGATTTGGTAAAACAAATTTTACATACATATTTAAAATTTTTGGAAAATAATTCAAATATAAAAGTATCTATTTCTGTGTTTGATAATAAAATTTATGAAATTTTAGAATCACAATTTATTACAACTGAAAATTTAAATTCTATACAATATAAAATCTCTGATTTACGAGCAACATATCAAACATTTACTTGGCCCGCATTAAAAAAAACATTAGATACAATTTTATATGATTGTGACCCTCATACTGAAATTGTCCTTTTAACAGATGGTATTCCTACACCAGGAACTTGTGATGGAGAAAATTTATATGAAGGAGCTGCAAGATATATTAAACGAAAACAAATATCTAATTTTTGTTTGAATACAATTTTATTAGGATACAATGGAGAAGTTAATTCATTAGTAAAATTAGCAAAAGAAACAAATGGTATATATAATTATATGCCGGATGCTTATTTGGTTGGTCCAATTGCGGTCCATTCATTTATGAATATTATAAATAAATGTTGTAAAATGGTAAAAATTGTATTAGAATATGATATGTCAATTACACAAGAACAAAAAAATAATATAACTCGTCATTTGAGTTTATTTCATTATACATTTACTGATAATATTTTGGAAATTATGCTTGGACCAATAAATATAAATAGTAATATGAGTATTAAATTAGATAATAATATTCAATATAAGAAAATCCGAGTAGAAATAACAGATATTGAAAATAATATATATAATGCGCCATTAGATGATGAATTAATAATTGATGTAGAAGAAGATAATATTAGATTAGATTGTATTAATAAAATACATCAATTGTGTCTGAAGAAAGATGAAAACCCTAATTATGATGTATCTAATGAATTAGATGAATTAAAAACTCGAATTAGTGTTTCAAATATTTCTAATAAAGAATATAAAAAAGGATTATTGGTAGAATTGGGTGAATCAAGAGTCGGTGATGGATTATTAAATCCTGAATATTATAAAAAATGGGGTCAATATTATATACGTGCCTGGTATCAACATCATATGGTAAAAAAATGTCCTAATTATTTGGATCCAGCGTTTCAATTTTATAAAGATGAAAAACAAAAAGATGATATTTCTGAATTATTTGAGATATATAATGAATATGAACCACCCCAAATTTCAGTCAATATTTCTAATGAAAATATAACATATAGGTCATTATCTACATATCCCGTACAAAACATTCCATATAATCGTGCTGTAAGACAGGACTTACAAGCCAATTCAGGAATAAATGGGAACGGAGGAGGATGTTTACATGAGAATTGTCCTGTTTGGATAAATCCTAAACAAAAAATAATTGCTTCTAAATTGAAACCTAATATGACAATTATTGATAGTGAAGGTAATGAAACATTTATAAAAATAGTTACTAGAAAAAAATGTATTGATGGTACTGCTCCAATGACTATTATATGTGAAGATGTATGTTTAACACCATATCATCCAGTATGTATTCCAGATAAAAATAATAGAAAAAAATGGTATTTTCCAATTGATGTAGAATGTGCTGAAAATATTAGATGCGAATATTATTATAATTTTGTATTAGATAATGGTGGTTCAATTTTATGTGGTCTTGATCGTATTGAAGTATGTACTTTAGGTCATGGACAACAAGGACCTGTACTAGGACATCGTTTTTATGGTTGTGGAGATGTAAATGATCCTGAAGGGATAGTATGTCAATTAAATTCGTTATTTCCAAATCATAATGGTGAAATTGATTTGACAAATACAATTGAGATTCGTGATCCAAATAATGGTAATAGAGTTATGGGACTTCGTAGATTAGATTAAATAAAATATGAAATGATATATAAATAAAATAATAAAATTATATTAATGATGTTAAAAGATTTAATAAAAATAAAAAAAATAAATAAAAATATGAAAAAATTTGTAGATACACAAATATATTTTTTTGAAAATATTTTAATGGAAATATCAAATAAAAAATCTATAAAAAAAATAGATAATAAATACATGGGTATATCATTTTCGTATGGTATTATTGGATTAAATAATTATAATAATAGAATTAGTAATAGTAGAATTAGTAAAAGAGGAAAATATAAATTAATAAAAAATAATAATATATTATTTGATTTAGATAAATTAAAAATAGATAAAAATAAAATAAAAAAAAATGTTAATAATATAAATGAGTGATAATCTTATTAATATAATTAAAAATATACATAAACATATTTTATATTTTAAAAATAAAATACAATATGATTTACTTTTACATATAGGTATAGTTATATTTACTGCTGTTGCTTCAGCACATGCGCAATCAACATATTATGATGAAGGTAAATTACAAGGTATAAATAGATTATGGACAGTTGGAATTTTTGTATTTTTCTATTCTGTTGTAATGCTTATAGAATGGGCTAAAGATCAATAATTTACATCTAATTATTTACTATGGAACATTACTTGGTTTTATAAGAGAAAAAAATATTATATGTAATAAAACCAAATTAAACTTGATATAGTTAAAATATCAAAAAATATAATTACTTTAGAAGAAATGTTAATGATTTTTATACTAAATATGTATTAAAAGAATGTAATGTAAAACATAGTTTAGATAAATTATATCTTTTAACCCTTTTTGCATTTAAAATGCCCTATTTTTTTTAACATACAATAACGATATATACAATACGATAATAAAGAATAATAATATATATTTATTTTTCGCAAGATTATTATTGTTTATATTAAATTTATTCTCAATTATTCTAAAGTTTTTTGATTGTTGTCTTATAATTTTATTATAAAAATTATCGTTCGTATCAGTTATATCACTAGAAAAAATAAATTGTAATAAATACCTGTTAGTATTGTTATAACAGTCTACACCGTGTGTTAATATATTTGTTCTTGCTAATAAACCAGTGTTTGTTTTTGGATATACTTTAATATTATTATATTCAACATACATTGGAGTGTTTTTATTAGAACTTATTACTATATTGAATTTAAATTCATTTGGTTTTTGGTAATAATCCACATGTTTTTTTATAAAAATGTTATGAGGATAATAGTAAATATCTATTGATTCAACACTATTAGTTTCAATACATTTCAGTTTCAAATTGAATTTTTTACTTAAATCATGTGCTAATTGTTTATATATATATATCAACTTTAAATATAAATTATAATCATATTTTTTTATCATGTTTATATTCATTATGATTTTATCATTATAGGATTTATATTGTGTTACTGTATTTATAATTTTAACAATATCATCAGAGTTTACTAATTGACTATTATATTGATAATACAATTTTTTTTCTTGTAAAGTTGATATAGTATCACCATATAATTCATCGTATAAATTATTAAAAAACGGTATATATTTATTTCCAGATTCAGAATGACTAAAAGTTGATATCTTATTTAAGCATTCATTGTACAATTTTTCTTTGTAAACATCTTTATACATTTTACTTGGTTTATCGTTAGTAAAATAAAAATTAGTATGATCATTTTTTAAAAATTTATATAAATTTTTTGACACTATTTCTGGATTAATGGGTGTTTTTATAAAATGTTCTATTTTGTTAAAAAAATAATTTTTGTCATTTATTATTTTTGTGTCTGTAAAGGGAGGGCTATATATTTTAATTTTGAAATGTACTTTTCGTTTGATATTGTATAAAAATGTCATGGAATATATTTTTGATAAAGCATAACTTTTAATATATCCCAAGGGTAATCTATAGAAACGATGTGCTTCAGATGATAAATATGTAAATACTGAATTTTTATTCATATATTTTTTTATGATTGAAAAAGTATACACAAGTGAATAAAAATTTACAAATAAATTTTTATCCTTATTTGATTTATTATGAACCCCAACAAAATATATTACATTTTTAAATGTAATCTGATTGACTCTTAAAAACCTATCAAATTCGTTTAATTGGGAAACCGATGACATATCTAATTTAAAATGTTTTTTTCTTGATGTTATTAGGAAGGATTTATTTTTATTTTTAAGTAACTTTATAAAATGAGAAGCTATACCAGAATCTCCCCCAATTATACAAAAATCAATTATTTTTGTCATATATATATATATATATATATATTTTTACGAAAAAAGTGATATATTTTATCAATATATTGCTTAGGTTTTCTTCTCCGAGTAAATTTTTATGGTTGATATTTTCTTATTTTTTTATCAATATATACGTACTTCATATAATTAGGATATGATGATTTTAGTATTGATAAAAAAATAATAAAATTCATTTTATCAACATAAAATATTTATAAAAATAAAAATAAATGTATATATGAAATCATATAGTACATTAGAAGAATGTATTATATCTAAATCATTTGATGATTTTATATTTAAACAAAATCATTTACAAAAATCATATAGTTATGGTTCATTAGAAATTATGAAAAAATTTCAAAAAAAACATAAATGTAATTTATATGAATATGTAGATTATAATTTACCTATACGTTTATTTTTTTATATATATTTACATAATAGTAAAAATAGTTTTGATGATATTTTTTCACATATTATAAAAGTATTAAAATTTAATAGGGGAGATTTTATTATTATTCAAGAAAATGATATATCTTTTCGTATAATTCATAAATATTTATATGTATCATCTTTTGAAAATTTAGATAATTTTTTATTTAAACATAATTTATATAATATTACTTTAAATAAAAATCATTTTTTATCAAGTTTATATAATAATGATGTTATTATTACTGAAAAATATAATTTTGAAGATTCAATACTGAATAACATAGATACTTTATTAGAATTTAAAACAGATACTAATATATTAACAAAAACAATAACCTCACAATATATTCAGAATATAACATTTGATAATAGTGATACATTATTTATTAAATCAGGAATGGGTAGTGGTAAATCAACTTCTACTGTAAATTATATAAAAAAAAATAATATTTCTAGTTTTTTAATATTAAGTTGTCGTAAAACTTTAACTTATACAATATACAATAAACTAAAATCAGAAAACATACAAGTTGATAATTATATAACTTCCAGTAAAAATAATATAAAATTATCTGATAGACTTATTATTTCACCAGATAGTATATGTAAATTAGATTATCCTTTAAAAAAATTTGATTTTATATGGATTGATGAAGGTGTTAGTTTTATGTATTATATAGGTAATCATTTATGTATAAGTAAGAATACAAGACCGGAGGTATTATATATAATTGAATGGTTATTAAAAAATTGTAATAAATTGTTAGTGACTGATGCGGATTTAAATAATAATGTGATTCAATATTATTTGAATTATCGTAATATTATGTATTGTAATTATTTAAATTATATTAATTTATCAAATAAAAATCTATATGAACTTTTTGATTCTGAAAAAAGTATTTTAACAGATTTAGAAGAGAAAATTAAAAATAATAAAAATTTGTATATATGTTGTGATACACTTAGTAAAACAAAATCTATGTATAATTATATAATTGATTTAGATTTAATAAAAATAGATGAAATACTTTTATATAATAGTGAAATTGATACAAAATTAGAAAAACAAATGTATGATGTAAATAAGTTTTGGAGTAAATATAAAATAGTAATTGTATCACCTAAAGTAGTATTTGGTGTAGATTTTAATATAGAATATTTTGATTATGTATATGGATTCTATAAATGTACAACATTAAATGTTCGTGAAGCATTCCAACAATTACATAGAATTCGTAATATAAAAAATAAAAAAATAAATATATTTATATATGAAAAAACGGATTTAACATTAGCAAATTCTTTATGTGAAATTAAATATAAAATACAAACATATAATTTAGATAATTTATTTTATAAAAAAAGTAAAAATGAGATTGATTATATAGTAAATTGTATAAGTTATACAATTAATAAAGTAGGATATAAACATATAGAAATGGAAAAAGCGTCAAATTATTTGATAATGTATTGTATTCATGAATGTAATAATAGTTTAAATAATTTTATTGAAATTTTTAAAAAAAATATATAA
>Ga0181568_10005919_pt1 | contig 10704 bp, 12 predicted proteins | sample 101ome_20_FD_133758 | JGI IMG/M metagenome (GOLD analysis project Ga0181568, IMG submission 133758) | Coastal salt marsh microbial communities from the Groves Creek Marsh, Skidaway Island, Georgia - 101404AT metaG (megahit assembly) | ecosystem: Environmental > Aquatic > Marine > Intertidal...
AAGACCGCCCGCCGTTCGGCGATCTCGGCTGCGCGCTGCGCCACCGCCCGACGCTTGTCCTCCGGAGTCACCCTGGTGTCGCCCCGTCGTTGCCGCACGAAGGGTTTCCAATGGCGAAGGGGGGCGTGGTTACGAGCTTGTGCCACCCAGCGCGGTCCTGCGCCAGGTGTGCGTTTTACATGTGGGGTGGAACATTTCACTGGATATAGAATCACGTTTTGCTAATGTCCTTACAGTGGGGTAGAACATTTCACTGGACATAGAACCACGTTTTGCTAATGTCCTTACAGTGGACATAGAATCACGTTTTGCTAATGTCCTTGTTTGCGCAGGACTTTTTGCGCAGGACTGTAAAATATCAGGCTTCGCTGATCTATTTTTTTTCTGAGAACAAGGTGCAGTCGTTCGTGCAGTCTTCCCATGGCGAGAGCAGGCGGAAGCTTTGGCCTGGCGACTGCTTTTTTCGCGCTCGTGGTGATCCAGATGACGTCAAGTTTGCTCTTCAAGTCGAGCCAGGTGACAGTAGGGCGCTACCCCTTCAACCCGGCGGCATCCATGGTGATCGCGGAGACAATGAAGCTGGGCATCTCGCTGGTGCTTCTCTACCGCGAAGGGTCGGTCAGCCGGGCCAGAGCGGCGAGGTCGAGCCTGCTGCTGCGAGTGCCTCTAAAGGTGGTCGGTGGCTACACTGCCCTCGCAGCTGGTTACGCCGTCAACAACCAGCTCACATTTTACATTTTGCGGTAAGTTGCGAGACCAAGCGAACACCTCACGTGAATAGGGTTCAACGTGGCCAATATGTTCATTCATTATCACCCCTCGCTTGAATCGCTTACACGCGCTGTTTCTGCATAGCTCGTCGAACCCTGGCCTGCTATCGATCGCCAAGTCCTCTACGCCGCTCCTCATCGCCGCCGCCTCGAGCCTGTTCTTCCGTGAGGAGCTTTCGCGAGTGCAGTGGCAGTGCGTGGTCCTGCAGGTCTGCGGCATGGTCTCTCTTTTCGCTGGCCATCAGGAGAACGGCTTCACGAGTGGCACCTCGGCCGGGGGCGGCGTCAGCGATGCTGGCGGCGCGGGAGCGGTGGCGTGGATCTGCGTGGCGTGCGTCCTCACCGCTTCTTGCTCCTCGCTTAACGCGTTTCTCCTGAAGCACCAAGGTGAGCTCCAAGGTGAGGCGCCGGCCCCCTTGACGTTCACGCCATACCTCTCGCTTGGCACGCACCCACTACCCCAAAAATATCAACACCGCCAACAACAACCACACACGCGCTTTGGCAGGGTCAGCGCTTGGCCTCCACGCGCAGAACTGCCTGCTGTATGGGCTTGGCGCAGCCGTCAACGGTGGGCTGTACCTTGCCTCGCGCGTCGACTCGAGCGGCGCCCCCGGTGGTTCTCCAGGTGGTTCTTCTTCCGGCCTTCCCGAGGCGGGCGTGTCCTTCCTCGCGGGCTATGCCGACAACCCCGCCGCGATGGGGCTCCTGCTCAGCAACGCGGTCGTCGGGCTCCTTGTTACGGTCGTCTACAAGCTCGGCAACGCCGTGGTCAAGACGCTCGCCCTCTCCGTTAGCAGCGCTCTGCTCCTCCTCCTCCCACTTCTCCTCGCCGCCGCCCAGGGCTGCACCGGCGGCGGCGTGGCGAGCACCACCGAAGGGCTGCACGTTGAGGGGGCGGTACTTGCCGGGGGCAATAATAGCCCGCCGTGCGCGGCATCGGTGAGAGCAGAGACGGCGCAGACGGCGGCGGGCTGTGCGGTGGTACTCGTCGCAGCGCTTATGTTCATGGAAAACGCGCCTGCTCCACACCTTCAGACCACCAAGGGGTGATATCAATAAATTGGAGCTGGTTGCGGATTGCGTTCGTTGAAGCACGGTACAGCTTGCTGCGTGAACTCGAACTCGAACTATTACAATCCCATACGGCACAGAAGCCAGTGCTGCGGGGTGAAGTGGGGTGCGCGTGTGTTGCGCGTGAGGTCAGTGTCGAGAGGGGAGGTATGGGCGAGCGCGGGTGTGCAAGGCGCTTGGGCTGCGTGCTTGAACGAAAGTGCCATAGAAACATAGGAGATAGGTATTAAAAACCGGGAGCGCCCCACACACCGGCCGCTAAAGGCCGCTGCTAGTGCTGTGTGCTGAGTTGTCCCTAGATGGCCCTACGGGGCAGTGAAAAATGGGGAGGTGGCCACTGGGGTCTATGTGTAACCGGGAGAGGCACTAGCTGATAACTAGCTGCAAGGAAGTTCCGCAGGGCTGCCCGCACAGTAAGCTGCATCTGCTTTGGCGCTTCTGAAGAGCTGCGCTTATAATTTCGATGCCCCATCTCCTCCTCCTCCTCCTCCTCCTTTGGGCACCTGTTTTTGATTTTGGGCCTGGAGGTGGCTCGTGAGGCCCCTTTCGATGGCGCAAAGACGCAGCGAAAGCTCCTGGAGGTCCTCCTCGGCCGTGCTTCGCTTTGGCCTTTCAAAGGACCGAGCACCCGCGACTCGAATATCAGCATTGATTTCAAGTTCATCCTTACTGCACTTCTGCAGAAGAAGAGCCTTGATAACTCGCTTTTCATCCGGGTGGTCTTCCATGATTGCCTCAAACACGGACCGCTTTAGAATTTGAATCTCGCAAAAAGCTCGGGCGCGAACGTTGCACCCACGCCGGGCATTTGTGATGAGCGCGACCTCGCCAAAGTATGACCCACGCGGTAGGACGCGCAGCACCTTTTCCACAGCCACAAGGCCTGGTCGTTTTGAACCACTGTGTTTCCGATCTTGGTCGTATCCAACCTCCCCGTTTGGTTTCTCCGTTGCACCGCTGCGTGGTCCTCGATTCGATGAAACGGCCTGCCCTTGATGGTCGCTGGCAGGTGCTGTACGCTTTGCTTGCACGATTGTGGCCCGCAATCGAATGAAGTCTGCACGCAGAGCTGAGAGGCGACCCTGGTTTTGAGGGGCAACGACCCAGCTCCCGCGCCCAGGACCGATGACCGGCATTCGAAACATGGGCGCCTTGGGGTTTTGACTGCCACCAGCGGTTCGCTTCGGAAGCCCCTCAAGCGTCTCGATGCCCGCGTCTTCGCCGCCTTCTATGCCGCCGTCTCGTCCCTCGTTGGCCTTATCCTCCTTATCCTCCTTAGCCTCAAAAGTCTCGCGGCGGATAAAATGATTCGTCACCTCGCACTTGCCACGACTGATGAGGTACATTTCGTTGCCCGGGACGCCTTTGTGGATGATGTAGTCACCCTTGAGGTAAATCTCCGTCTCAAGGCGTACCACAAACTCCTTAATGACGTCGGGCGAGCACTGCACGAAAAAGGGAACGTTGGTGATGATGCTGGTGCGCATGCAGAGAAGGATCTCCGACGCAAGCGAGTGGTTGAGTTCGGGGATGAACAAGGTAACTTTGCCGTCCAGGCTCCGGTAGTTCCTCCACATATGATCGTAGTAGTCCACGATGCGGGCCTTGAGGCCCTGGGGCAGCTGTAGGTGGTTCATGTTCTCATACAGGGACTCCATCTTCTTTCGGTACGCGCTCTGGTCGGCACTAAAGTTCATGATGATAATGCTCACGTTTCCGAAGATAGTTGCTACCATCACTGAGCCCGTGAGGATGGCAGCAATGGCAAAGAGGCGCTCGTTGTCGGTCTTGGGGCCCGTCTCCTCGCCGTTCATGAGAAGAAAGATGGTGTAGAACGAGGTCACATACTTCATCGGCGTTGACGCGTGGTAGCACGACGTTCCATCGCAGTCCTCCATGCGATACCAGACCTGCGGCGCCGCACCTCCGTAAAAGATGCATGCCGCGTAGTGGCAAATAAGCATGATGGCGCACAGGAGGCGCAGCAGTTTGAGGGCGTTGGCGTGAGACGAGTAGTAAAAGAAGTATGTGAGCCGAGCCTTCAGGGGACCCTGCAACAGCCGAAAGAGGCGCATCATGCGCAAGAGCCGGAAAAGTCGCGGAATGCGCAAAGCCTTGGCCAGCGTTGCTGCTTGGGCTCCGTTGGTATTGGTCCCCTCTTCTTGCCCGATGGCGAGGCCAATCAGCTCCATGGGAATGCTTGCAATCAGGTCGACAAAGAAGAACCCACGTACGTATGCCGCTGCGATTTTCCGGCGGTCCTTGACGAGCTCCTCCGCCGACGACGCCGCATCCTGAGACGATTCCACGTCGCCCCCGAGCTTTATCTTCGTGTTGAATGTAAGGGCGATGTCGGCGATGAAGATACTGTCCACTACGTACTCGAAGGCCCGCCACGCCAGCCCGGCCTCCGGTCGAAAGGCAACGATGAAGGGCACGTACACGCCCTGCGCGCAGACAATGACCATGATCGTCAAGTTCCAGAACTTTCGCCAGGTCGCATCGGGGTTCCACGGTTCGGTCCACGATGCCAACTTTGCTGCCTCGGTGCTGCGATGCTGCTGCTGAAGGTGGTTCAGCTGTTGTTCTTGGTTGGCCTTGGTAGTTGGGGACAGGGGCCCGCTTTGTTGCGTGTGAGGGGCACCTTCCGTAGAGAGCCGCCGAAGCCGAAAGTGAGCCACGACTTCGTTGTGATGCATGTCGATGCGCTTCTTTGCCTCCCGGTTCTGCTTTAATCGATAGTTGAAACCCCCGAGCGTTCCAAGTGTGTCGAGGTGGTCGTGCTCGCCCAGCGACTGCGCTGCGGCGGAGATGATGGCCCCAAAGAGGAGCCACTTCGCCTTGAGCCTGGCATCCTCCTCCGAATCTCCCTCGTTGCTCACCGTGGCGCTGCCGGCATCAATTTCCGCTCGCCGGCCCATGACAAACTCGAGGTGGGTCCGGAAGTCCTAATGAGAAGCAAAGCCTGTCGTTGAGACTGACTCCAAGAAGGATCAACAAGGCCTGGAATCGGTACTACGATTTAGCCAGTAGCTTACATCGAATGAAATAGGAGTCGTCTCCTGCAAAGTATTCTTGTCGCGGCTTTCCTTGTTTTTGTCAATGAGGTTCACCATACCTGTGAGGTCCTCGCCGGTCATGGACTCGTTGTCTGCCAGAGAAAAGAAGGCATAATGTCAGCAGTCCTATTGGTGGACAGCGCCACAGCTTCGCTTCTTACCGAGAATGCTCTGGATGACGATTGCAACTTCGTCCCGAGAAATATATCCAAGGCCATCCTCGTCAAAGAGTTCAAACACCTCTCGCACCGTGGCCTCTTCGCGGATGGATAGCTTTCTTTTGTTCCCACCGAAGGGTCCAGCACTGCATGCGCCACCAAAAAAACTTGGCCGCTTGGTCATGGGCGAGAGGCCCTTGTTGGGAGTCCTTGGTCTGACGGTCGACACGTTTAGACCTTTCGCAGTCATGGCACCAACCATAGAGCTTATGCTCTTCCGCCGCACCCAAGTACGTCGCGGCGGCGGCATTGTTGTCTCTGCGTTAGGTTGACACGAGAAGGTTCGCAAGAATCACATGTTTAAATGTACCAGTGAGATTTTAGGCCTTTGGGCCTACCCAGCCGAGCCTACCTGTTTTCGGTTTTTCGATCAGTGGCATTAAATCTCTGTTTATCTCTATAAAAGGGCGCAGGCCTCGGTATCGCCCCCGGTTCAAATGAATGCGGATCACTCTCGCGCTATCGACTAAACCGACTCTTCCTTCTATGTGGCAGCGCTTGTTTATATTTGCACCAGCTGCATATGGGTCAAGGGAAGGGTCGGTTGCTCTGGGACCAATGGTCCAAGTGCATTGCTACCTCTTCCCCTAGCCCGAGCTTGAGTATTCTTCCTCCAGTTCTACCGTTGGGCCTTGGTCATGTTTCCCCATTTCGCTGGTTTGGGCCTCTTGCCACTAGGTGCCCCATCCGTCACTGATTCCGCTTCCGCCGCCGCTTTAGCTCCAGTTCTTCCGCTGGATGCCGGACATGGCGCCCCAGGGCTTGGGTCTTGGTGGCCTCACTCCCGCCGCCTCAGCTGGAACCGGGGCTTCCTCCGTTGCATACATGTTTCTGAATCGTCTCAGCTTCTTCTAGAAGCGCCTCCGCCGCGGCCCGTGCGCGCTTGCCCTTTTTTAAAGCAAAGTCCTGCTTTATAAGTATAAGCGGGTTTTGTGTAAAAAATCCCGGACTTGGCCATTTTGGCCGAAATGAGGACCCGATGAGGGTGGAATTTTCGGGCAAAAGCCCTTTCCCAGCGAGACTTGGGCCAAATCCACGTATAGATCGGCAGTTAGCACAACAGCACTAGGGAGGGGAAGCGGAGGATGGAATGATAGTGCTCGACACACCCAGAGAAGCTTCATGGGCTTAAACCAAGACCAAGACAGCGCATCATCATCCGTGTATCCGGAGCGAGGTGCGCGCCCGCCTTTGTCGCTCCACTTCGCCAGACTCAGAGGCTATCTGGACTCAGGCTTTTTTTGTTAGGGTAACTTTCCAAATTACCGAAGTGCAACTTGAGGCGCCGCACGAGCGCGGCCGCCCTCTCGGAGCTGGCCTGCGCGCTGCCGAAGCCCCAGGTGCCGCCCCTGCGCGCAACCGCCGCCGCCCACCCGAGTGCGGAGTTCCCCGCGGCCCGGCCACCTCCGCTGCCGGTGGCCTTGCTAGCGGCCCTGGTGCCGAGGGCCAGGGCCTTTTCGAGCCAGCACGGCGCGAGCGGTCCCTCGAGCCCGTCACACAGCGGTCGTACGTCCGATTGCGACAACAACAACGCGCCCTCCCGCGGCGAACCTCCCGGCTCTGGGGCGCCCCTGTCAAGCACGCCCTTGCCGCAGCTATTGGCACCACGCAAGCCCTGGAAGCCCCGGGCCAACGTGGCCAGTGCCCGGGCAGCATCGGCGGGCCAGCGCCAGCGGCAGCAGCGGTCCCCCACAGCGCTTGCCTCCGGAGACAGGCCGCGGCGGTAGGTGGCGCCCTCGGGGTAGCCTGCAGGGTTCCCGGCCTGCCAGCGCCACAGGTCAGCGCACATGTCCTCGAGAGACCTGCGACAGCGCAAGGGGGGCAGGCAATGCGGGGCCGAAGGAACGTTTCACGCGATCTACTCTTGCTCGTACACGGCCACAACCCCGTCCCGCTGCACCCATGCACCTGGTTGCGCGCCAGTCGAGTTTGGCTGCTGCCTTGTCCGTGGCGGCCAGCACCGTGGCCAGGTCGCCCGGGCGCCGGTCCGCAACCACCACCGGCACGGCGCAGCCGCAGGCGGCCTCCATTGCCGCCACCATCTCTAGCACGCTATGCCCTAGTCCGCTCCCTAGGTTGAACATCACCAGGTTGCTCCCAGTGCTCGCACCCCCTGCTGTAACACCGACCGCGCCGTTGCTCTGGTTCCCGCCCGGACCCGCGGCCTCGACAGCGTCCCTTCGCATGCGCTCGAGGAGGCGCAGCGCCGCGACGTGGCCCTCGGCGAGGTCCATCACGTGGATGTAGTCCCGCACACCCGTGCCGTCGGGGGTGGCGTAGTCGTCGCCGAACACGATGAGCGCGGGCCGCCGCTTCACCGCCACCTGGGCCACCATGGGCACCACCAAGAGTGCGAGGTTTGCTGTGTGGATTGCAAGCGAGCACACAGAGGGGCTAATCCAGGTGCTCTCGAGATGTCTCGACCGCCTCCTGGTACTGCACCTGGGCGACGAAGGGCATGAGGTTGTTGGGCGGCCCACGCGGGTCCTCACCCATCAGCCCTGACGAGTGCGCGCCCACCTGCCACCCCACGCGACCGCAGACGCGCACACACGCGCCACGCAAAACGCCCACGCCGATGACGAGCACCAAGCCAAGAGCGCAGGGAGCACGATGAAGCGCAGTGAGGTGCGAGGGGGTGGGGGCACGCGAACGCAGACACGAAAGCATCCGCCGCTCGCAAGACGCACGGGGTTGAAGTATCTGAGCACGGCAACGGCCCAGCCACTGCCGGCGGGCGACGCCGTGAAGTCCGTTAAGATGCCCTCGATCACGTGCTTCGTGCGCCCGTACCTGTCGACCGGCAACAGGTGAGGCGCAGACGAGAGTTGGGCTGCACATGAGTGAAAGAAGGTTTGTGCGAGTTTGCACCATGCGAGTCCGACCAACGGTCTATGACAAAGTTGCAGCGGCAGCGCCTCACGCGTTAGTGATGCCCTGGCCGGTGGGGGCCTCCTCGGTGATGGCCTCGCCGCCGCCGCCGCCGCCGTACACGGTGGCGCTCGAGCTGAAGATGAACTTGTCGAAGGCCCTGGCCCGCTGGAGCTCCTGCAGCAACACCTGGGCAAACAGCCGAGAAGGGGAGAAGCAACGCCTTACACGGGGCGGTGAGTCAGGAGGCTCAAGACGAAGCTTCCGTTGCTCTTGCTTTCGCTTGCTCCCACAGTCGTCTCCCTGGGCGTGCCTTGCGCACCGTGGTGGAGCCGACGTTTGCGTCGTAGTAGAGCAGCGGCAGCTTGGTCGACTCGCCCACCGCCTTGAGGCCCGCGAAGTGAATTACCGCCACGCCGCCCGTGTCGGCACTCTTTCCAGCAGCATCCGAGGTGGCGGTGGATCCTGCATCCTCCGACCGAACACGGGTCCCGGCGCCCTCGCATCTGACCTCGCCTCTAGCCCCGCCCTCGCGCGCAGCGGCGGCGAGGGCTGAAAGGAGTGCCCGCAGGCCGAGGCGGTCGCGCAGGTCCAGCTCGAAGAAGTGCAGGCGATGGGCCAGCGCCTGGAAAGGCGAGGGGTTAGGGAAGGGAGCAAGCGCGAGGAGAGCTGTCAGCCGCAAGCGCCGAGCCGAGTGGCCAGCCCCATCATACATCTGTCCAACGGCGGCCTTGCTCACCGTGATGTTGGCAACGCGGTTGAGGGACTCCGGACTCGAGTTCACCTGCGGGGAGCGGCAGGGAGAGCACCACACGCGCCAACGGGGTAAAAAAAAAACTGCGCCAGGAGACGACAACGGGGATAATTTTGGCTCGTACCAGCGAGTCGACGACGGTGACTTCATAGCCGGCCTCGAGGAGGACGATACACGTGTGGCTGCCGATGAACCCTGCGCCTGGGCACCGTCCACGGGTAGATTCGATAGGTCAGCAAAAGCTCCGTGTAGATTCGACAAGCCAGTGAAGCTGCGCCTTCTCACCGCCCGTCACCAGAACGTGTGGGCCGCTTCCCCACCTGCGGCACCATCAAAAGTCAGTATATTTCTTATGTCGGCGAAGAGTACAGACATGGCACCTGCTGCCTTCTGTCCAGGGTACGCCACAACTGCCAAACGTGCTCTGCCAGCTCACTTGTGCATACTGGGAATTCGAGCCCCAACATGGGACGTCTCGGAGCTCACCGCACATCCCGAAGGTCAAGAGCAGCGCTCAGGCCCACCGCAGCCCAGATGAGGAGACAGGTGAGCCGGTTGAACATAATACAACATACCTAGATTGCCCTTACAATTGTGGTTTAATCAACGGAAATCGAACGGATTAACGTTGGTCACAAGTCAGTGTGTGACGGAAATAGCGCTGAGCTCCATCAAGGGCTTTGGCCGGGCCTCGCGCGGGACCTGGCCATGTCGGGCTTAAAGAAGCCGAAAACCGACGCAGGGGGCGAGAAAGATGGCTCGTACGTTGGGCGCCACGTTCACCTCTGACGCTGGGGCGATGCTTATGGTCGAGAGTGGGAGCTGCTGTTTTACACATTTGCCCGTTTCGTCCCCGTGTGCTCGTGCAGGTGGAGCGTGCGGTACTCCCCTGCCACGTCGGGTATCCCTGACTACGACGCGTCCAGGGACCCGCTCGTCCCCCTTACCAAGACGGACAAGTTCCGAAAGCACATGGTGCGGCAGAATAGTGCGCTGCCTCCGTGGCTGAGCTCTTGCGAGCCACCCACGCCCCCTCCCGGCCCTTGCGTGCCAAGCGCCCCTCCACTCCAGTCTTCTCACCAAAACCCTTGCTGTGCCGCGCGCGCACCCTTCCCACACCCCTTCCTCACCCTTCCCCACGCCCTACTCCACCACCGTCCCTCGCCCATTTGACTGCCCAACAGCGCGAAATCCGCAAAGACGCGGTGACGGCGGCGGCTTCCCCGGATGGCAAGGGCCGCCTCACGTCGAAGCGCATCAAGGAGCTCGAGGGGCTGCACCCGCCCTCCAGCCTGCGGCCCTCGGAAAATTACGCCCTGGCGGGGGCCAGCGGCAAGCCGAAGCCGCCGGCGCCGCGCGGGCCGCAGTCGCTGTCGACGCCGTCGGGCGGGCTCACAATGCAGGCCGACCCCTCTACCACGTACGGCCGCGACGACACGGTGGCCCCCGAGAAGGAACTCGAGGTCCTCAAGGCCATCCTGCTCCGCGAGGGCTACCTGCACCGCATCGGCGAGGTGGCGGCGACTAAGGAGGCCACACGCACGGTGCCAACGGCGCTCCCCGACCTCCTCGACCTTGTGCGCATCGCAACCGTCGAGGTGGTGGAGGCCATTGGCGAATGGCGCGCGGCGCAGTCCAAGCCGCTGCCCTTCGACTGGAACGGCATCAACTACTTGCTCAAGGTGCCATCCGATCTCGACTTCCTCGCGACGAATCACCCGCTTGTGTCCTGGCTCGGCTTCGACCTGTCGCGCAACCCCTTCGTGGTGCCTCTGCCTATGGAGCAGAACCAGCGCGTGCGCGAGCAGGCCTCGTCCACCGCCGCGCGCGTGCGCCCCGCCTCCGGCGTTGAGGGCTTCACGGGGATCGGGACCGTGGGCAACGTCAACGTGCGCCCCGCAAAAGGGGGCGTGGGCTTCGGCGGGGAGGAAGCGATACCCGAGGGCATGGCGAGCCCG
>Ga0181568_10005922_pt1 | contig 10702 bp, 6 predicted proteins | sample 101ome_20_FD_133758 | JGI IMG/M metagenome (GOLD analysis project Ga0181568, IMG submission 133758) | Coastal salt marsh microbial communities from the Groves Creek Marsh, Skidaway Island, Georgia - 101404AT metaG (megahit assembly) | ecosystem: Environmental > Aquatic > Marine > Intertidal zone...
CTCTTATTAAGGGTTCTCTTATAGGAGATTCGTAACTCATAGCTAATTATTTATGCTTGTTGTAATTCTTCTTTATCAATATTCTTAATCTTGGTTAGATACCCAACCGAAGGAAGCGTATGTATTTCCTCTAAAACATAGTAATTCCTTTCATCATTCCACATTTTAGAAACTTCAGATTCTTTATTCTTAACGTCTCCAAAACTAATAGCATCTGTAGGACATCCAGTTTGACATGCTGTTTTAACATCACCATCTCTAAGTCTTCTTCCTTCTTTCTTGGCTTCTAACTTAGAAGACTGTATCTTTTGAACACAGAAAGAACACTTTTCTATAACACCTCTAGCTCTTACAGTTACATCAGGATTTAATACCATTTTAACTAGGTCATCAAATTGATCTCCTTTTTCATTAGACATAGTTGGATGTATCTGCTCGTTCCAAGCAAAAGAATCTTGTCCAGTATAATCATACCAGTTAAATCTTCTTACTTTATATGGGCAGTTATTTTCACAATATCTTGTTCCTACACATCTGTTGTATATCATCTGATTTAAACCTTCAGAGGAGTGATTGGTCGCATTAACTGGACAAACGTTCTCACAAGGAGCATTATCACAATGCTGACACAACATAGGTTGATGTATTACATGCGGATTTTCATTTCCATCAGAGTAATGATGATCATCTCCAGATAAATAATATCTATCGATTCTAATCCAATGCATATCATGTCTTCTTTTGACTTCATGCTTTCCAACAACTGGAATATTATTCTCAGCGTTACAAGACACTACACATGCAGAACAACCTATACATGAATTTAAGTCGATACTCATTCCCCAGTGATGACCCGGCATGGAAATTTCAGGATATAAATTCTGATCTTTTGTAGCTTTAATTCTCTTCCATTCTTTCTCTCCATCTACAACAATATCCCCATTATCATTAAATCTATGATAACCAGCATAAGGACTTTCATTGTATTGATCTAGAGAAGCTTGCCTAACAATAGCTCTCTTTTTAGGATTAATGTGATGGTGCACCTGAGATTGAGCTACAGGATAAGTTTTTCCAGTATTAGTAACTTTTACACCCGTAATGATATTATTCAAGTTACCATTAACTAAAGTCATGAATGGAGAAGCATTTTGACCAATTTTACCAGACTTCATGGTCTTATCGGTTCTTCCATAACCAATAGCAAGTGCCATTACACCATTTTTAGTACCTGGCTGAATTACCACTGGAACGTTTACTTTATAACCATTAGCCTCAACAGTTACAACGTCTTCTTGTGACCACCCTTTAGCCTCTGCCATACTTGGACCAACTAAAAGATAGTTATCCCAAGTCACTTTAGTAACAGGATCTGGAACCTCTTGCATCCAAGGATTGTTTGCATAAGTACCATCACCAACTGTATTCTTAATATAAATAACTAATTCTTCTGTATTACCAGCCTTAGAAATAGCTGCAGCGGCAGTCATAAGATCACCACCAAATTCAGTAGCTTTCATCATAATATCATTATGATGAACACCATCACGAAGTGCTTTGTCCCAATCTTTTCCATTTAGTACAGATGACTTCCAATGAGCTGTAAGAACATCATAGTAAGAATCCGATTGATTAGACCAAGCCAGTAAAGTATCTTGACCTTGCCTTGATTGCTCAAATAATGGCTGAATAACAGGTTGAGTAAGTGAGTAAGAACCAGTTCTTGGCTCAGCGTCATTCCATGACTCTAAAAAGAATCTGTCTGCAGAAACAAACTGCACTAATTCAGCAGTTTCATCCATACGCTCACCAATGGAGGCAGAAAATTGAAGTTTTTCAATTCCTGATTTAACTGCATCAGCCATTGGATGACTATACACAGGATTAACCCCATAAAATAAAACACCGGCAACTTTACCATTGTTCATCTCATTGATAAGATTTACAAAATCAGAATCAATTGCTTGCTTGTAAGAAGCAGTAGTGTTAATATCAATTGTAGAACCATAGTTTCCTAGGATATAGTTTAATCCGTTTACTACAGTTTGTATGTTTTTATCATTGGCACCAGCAACTACTAAAGATTTACCTCTAGCAGCCCACAAGTCTCTAGCAGCTTTATTCACCGCATCATCCTTAACAGAAGGACCATTTATAGTAGCAACTCCCGCTAAATTAGCAACAGCGTTGTATAAAGCAACGGCATAAGCACCCTGTGCTGAAGGCTGAATAACTACTCTAGTATCTGCATTAGTACCTGTCATTGAAAAGACACCTTCAAACTGATAATGTCTAGACATTGATCCATTGCTAACTTTCCTTCCTTTTGAGTATTGCTTAGAAATTTCAGGAGCATTATACCAATCTCCTAAGAAATCAGCAGCAACAGAAACTATAACCTCAGCTTTATCAAATGCATAAGTTGCTAAAGCTGCCTTGTCAAAACATGCTTTGTTAGCCTCTAGCATACCTGATGCAGAAATAGCATCATAAGCAACATGACTTGCATTTGAATAATTTGAAATAAAAGAATTTACTACCTTTTTAGTAGATGGAGACATCAAAGAAGGAGTAACTACAACTATTTTCTCGTTATTTAATTTGCCTAAAGCCTCTTTCACCTCCTTGTCTTGAGCAGAGACAGTAGTTTGTTTACCACTAGTAAATGGATACTGAAGCCTTGTTGAGTCATACAAACTTAGCACAGAAGCCTGAATTCTAGCAGAAGTAGCTCCCTGTGTAATAGGAGACAACTCATTACCTTCTACTTTAATAGGTCTACCTTCTCTATTTTTGATTAAAAGAGAAGCATACTCGCCAGCTTGAGCGTAAGTAGTAGCATAAAAATTAGGCACACCTGGCGTTACATTTCCTGGCTTACTAATATAAGGCACAACTTTTTTAACCGGCATTTGACAGCTAGCTACAGTTGCAGCAGTTAAGGAAAACCCCATCATCTTTAAGAAATCTCTTCTTGGAGCTTTCATAGATTCTAAGTCATTACCTGCTTCTTCAACAGCCGGCAACTTTTCCGGAAACTCATTATGCTTGTGCTTTTCAAATTCAGGAGTATTATTTAACTCTTCTAAACCTTTCCAAACTTTTTGATTCGTTTTCATCAGCTTATGCTTTTGACTTTATATTATTAGTAATGACATTTTTGACACTCTGTACCACCGATTGTCTCTACCGTCACTTTATCTAATTCACCTTTTTGTAATTTCTCATGAATGTCTTTGTAATCTTGGTAAAACTCATTGGTTGTAAATTTCACTTCGGTTTTTCTATGACAGTTCACACACCACCCCATTGACAATGGAGAATGTTGCTGAACAACATCCATCTCCTGAATAGGACCATGACACTCCTGACACTCTACCTTACCAGCAACAACGTGCTGCGCATGGTTAAAATAAACGTGATCAGGCAAGTTATGAATCCTAGTCCACTCAATAGGTGTAGCTTCCTTAACCTTTTCTTTAGTTTTAGGATCTAAACCTAAGTAATCATAAATTTTATGAATTTCCTCTGTTCCACTTCCTCCCGTGTAAATCACACCGTCACAAGAAGCATACTCATCAATAGCTTTATGACAATTTAAACATAAATCTAAAGCTGGAACTATTGAAACCTTATTTTGCCTAGCCGCTGAATGACAATACTGACATTCTATTTTATTTATTCCTGCATGAATTTTATGTGAAAACGCAATAGGCTGGTCTGGTTTGTAACCATGATCTCTATTTCCATAAACATGCTGCCTACCAAGGTTTGAATGAAAATTCCAAGCCCTCTCCCCTGCAAAACATAGGAAAAGAATTAGCGCTGGAATTAAAACTGACTTTTGCGTAAGCAATTTAACCAAGTCAAATTTATCCTCTCTAAGCTCGGCAGCAACAGCTTCTAAATCCTCACCGTCTTTAACAGCATTACCTACTCTTGAAAGTCGCTTTCCAATTCTTGCAATAGCAATTACAGCAAATAGAAGTATTAAGATTCCAGTCCATAGCATCCAACCTAAACCACCATCATCTTCTGCAGCAGCCTTAACTTCCGCTTCAGTTTCACAAGGATCTGGACCTTGAGCAGCAGCAGGTGCGGCAGCTTTTGGATCTTCATTGTTTAAATAAACTAATAAAGCAGCTAAATCGTCATCCTTTAAAGCAGGAAAGGCATTCATTGCAGCTTTATTCCATTTATTATAAATTTCTATAGCGTAGGCATCTCCACTGTTTCGGAGGGCTACATTATTTCTAACCCAATCATAAAACCATTGGTCACTCGGAATTCTTTCCGAAATATTAACCAAAGATGGACCGGTCATGTCTTTGTACTTGTTGTGACAACTCGCACAGTTAGACTTAAATAATTTTTTACCGAGATTAAATTGAGCTTCATCCAAAGCTACTACAGAAAAATTAGCAAATAATAACAATGCTAATATCGCTCTCGAAATACTTGATTTTACTAGTGTATAAGCCATTCTAGACAAGAATTTATGCTTTATTTTAACAAAATTTAGGTGACAAATGTATGAATAACTACGTTAAATACCTCTTTTGAAGAGATAAAAATTAAGGTGTATTCGACGATCTTACTTATTTAGACGACGTATAAATTGTCATATTAAACTTTTACAATTCTGCAACCAATTGATTTTCAACAAGTTTATTGTTTAAACAGGATTTTTATCAGATTAAAAATGACAGATTTTGACAATTAAGAGCCAAAACAAAGACTTTTATTTGAAGTAAAACCCAAAAAAATATTAATGAAATTGTATGAAGCAAATACAAAAATAGCCCCTATATAGGGGCTATTTTATATTACTATGAAAAATACTTTATTAGTCCACATTATCATGTAAAAATGAATTATTAGACCTTATTTCTGGCTTCTCTTCTTCATTTTCAGATAGTGTGTACCTTGAAAAATTATTATCAGAAGAATGAGGCTGATTTTCTAAATCGATGTTTCTACGCTTAAAAGCTGGCACATTTTCAATATCTGAATAATGTGAAGGACTTTTGAGTTGTTTACTTAAACCTTTAAGCTTGTTTACACGATCTTCATGTTCTTTTTGCAATCTTGACTGATCAATTTTGTAATTATCATCTACAAACTCACCTTCATCATTCACTTCATTAGAAACTTCTTCATTTTCAGCTGTTAGCTCATGCCTTACCATAGAATCATTAACATCAGCGTTATCTAAAGACGTTGTTGTATCTACCAAACTAGGACCTTCAATAGGCGCATCGGTAGCACTGGAAGTTTCTTCCATTTTATCAAAAATAATATCATCAATAGGTTGCTCATTCAAAGGTTCAGGCTGGCGAAACTCCATCCTACTTTGAGTGTTTTCCTTACTTGTTGGCGTATTCTCTTTCAAATTTACAGCTGAATCTTCAGATTCAATATTAGATGTTTTTGGTGCATCATCTAATTGCATAATTGTTTTTTGACCTGATATATTCACACCCGCATTTCTACCTTCAAAACCAGTTGCAATAATGATAACGTTCAATTCATCTGTTAAGTCGTCATTTTTACAGGTACCCATAATAATATCAGTTCCTCTTCCTGCTATATCCTGAACATAATCCATTATTTCAGAAATTTCATCCATTAAAATTTCCTCTGCACCATAACTAATATTCAATAAAATATAGTTAGCTCCTTGAATGTTATTGTCTTCAAGCAATGGAGAATTAAGGGCATTTTCAATAGCTTGTCTTGCTCTGTTATCTCCTTTAGCATTAGCCGTTCCCATCACCGCAAGTCCACTGTCTTTCATAACAGTTTGTACATCTTGGAAATCGACGTTTATATTACCAGCTACTGTTATAATTTCGGCTATACCTCTTGCTGCATTGGATAAAATATTATCTGCCTTAGCAAATGCTTCGGCAAACACCAAATTACCATATATTTCCCTCACCTTATCGTTATTAATAACAATAAGCGTATCAACTGATTTTCTGAGTTCTTCTAAACCATTGTCAGCAGCATCTTTCCTTCTTCTTCCTTCAAAAGTAAAAGGAGTAGTTACTATAGCCACAGTTAAAATTCCCATTTCTCTTGCCATTTCAGCAATAACAGGAGCACCACCAGTTCCAGTACCACCACCCATTCCGGCAGTAATAAAAACCATTTTGGTATTGTGTTCTAATAACTCTCTAATTTCTTCTAAACTAGCTTTAGTGCACTCTTTACCAACTTCAGGATTAGCTCCGGCACCAAGACCTTCTGTTAGCTCAGTGCCTAATTGAATTTTATTTGGCACAGAAGAAAGTTCTAAGGCCTGTTTATCCGTATTACAAAGCACAAAATCAACACCTGTAATACCTCTGTCATACATGTAGTTAACAGCATTTCCACCGCCACCACCAACACCAATCACTTTAATGATTGATGATTGTTCTTTAGGTAAATCAAATTCCATAGTAATAAATTTATTCAATAAGTATTTTTTCCTTAATCATTAAAATCAACATCTTCCTCTTCTAACCACTCCTTACCCTTTTTCAACCAACTTTTCAAAAAGGTCATTTTTTCTTCAAACTTTGGAGCAGAGGAATTATCAGAAATCTCAGCTTTGAGGCCACCTTTACTCAAAGCTTTTCTTTCTAACTCATTAAACCCAACAACAATTAACCCAATAGCTGTAGAATACATCGGCATTTTTAAATCCTCTAATGGCGTATCTGCTAAATGCTCTGTTGGATATCCAGTTCTTGCATCCGTACCAGTTACAAACTGAGTTAAATGATTTATGTAGCGCAATTGAGCACCTCCACCCGTAACTACAATGCCACCAATTAACTTTTTCTCATATCCAGAACACTTAATTTCATAAGCCATATGTTCCATCATTTCTTCCACTCTAGCTTGGATAATATGTGCTAAATTTTTGATAGAAATTTCCTTGGGTTCTCTACCACGCAATCCGGGAATTGAAACTATTTCATTTTCATGCTGATCAAGAGCAAGTGCTGAACCAAATCTAACTTTCAATAATTCAGCTTGCTTTTTCATAATCATACACCCTTCCTTGATGTCTTCTGTAATAATATTACCACCAAGTGGAATAACAGCGGTATGTCTTAAAATCCCATCCTGAAAAATAGCCACATCTGATGTACCACCACCTATATCAACCATTGCAATACCAGCTTCTTTTTCTTCTTCAGAAAGCGCCGCCGAAGCAGAGGCTATCGGTTCAAGTATTAAATCAGCAACAGCTAATCCAGCTTTTTGAACACATCTGTAGATATTTTGAATATGTAAAATCTGTCCTGTAATAACATGAAAATTAGCTTCTAATCTAGATCCACACATACCCACAGGAGACTTAATTTCAGATTCCCCATCTACAATAAATTCTTCAGGCAACACATGAATAATTTTCTCACCAGGTGGCAGAGCTAGTTTGTGCATGTCCTCGATCATCTTATCAATATCTTCATAAGTGATTTCCTCTTCGCCATCTTCTCTAACTCTTAAGCCTCTGTGTTGAAGACTTTTAATATGTTGTCCAGCTATCCCAACATATACCTCATGAATTTCTACACCTGATTTGGCTTCAGCTTCAGCAACAGCTATTTTAATAGCCTCAGTTGTATCATTGATATTTCTAACAACCCCTCTGTTAACTCCCAGAGAATCTGTTTTACCCATACCAAGTACTTCAATTTTACCGAATTCGTTCTTTTTTCCAACAATAACACAAATCTTGGTGGTTCCGATATCTAATCCTACTATGATTTCTTGGCTATGCATATGCTTAGAATTTTTTACAAACTATTTGATCTTTATATTTTAGATTAACCTCTTTATATTTTTCCAAATCTACTTTGTCTTTACTTGCTTTATAAAAAGCGATTAGACCATTTAACTTAGCAGCTAAGTTAGATAGGTCTCCAAGTAAAACAGTATGACTCCCAAATAAGGTAACTATCTCATATTCTCCATTATGGTTTACATAAATTTGCTGAACAATATCTCTCAAATAAGCATTAGCTTCAATGGTAGATGTTAACTTATATAAATCCTGTAATATCGGGCTTTTAAGGGTGTCATTATTGGGAAAATCTCCTTGAATATAACCATTAGCCACAATTACACGACTCGTAAATTTAGAACTAAAAGGCATTTTTTTTCCTTGATAATCTACATAGTAACTCACACCTTTACTGTTGATTATCCTCAAAAGTGGATAGCGTTCTTTAATATGAACTATTAACTCGGATTGATTATTCAAATAAACCTGTGCAGACGCTACATATCTATCTTTTATTAAGTCCTGTTCTATTTTTTGCAAATCAATAGCAGATCGCTTTTGACCAACAAATCCTGTCGGCTCGATTTCATAAAGAACATTCATAATATCATTCTGATCTAAAAAACGATTGTCCATTTGTTCAATACTCGGTAATACTCTTTTACACACTTCATTTGAAAAATCGAGTCTAGCAAAGCAAAACAACACAATAAAGCCACTTGCAAAAATAATGTGAAGCGTCCATCGTCCGATTTTTAACCAATTCCACTTATTCATAACTTAACAAGCTTTTAATTGGGTTTATTAATCTATCTATATCTCCAGCGCCAATTGTGAGTAAAATATCTAGTTCCTTATTACTTAACAGTTCTAAAACTTTTTCTTTAGCTGTAATTTGTTTGGCTTCAATACTTACCTTTGAAAGCAACATCTCACTATTTACTCCTGGAATAGGCTCCTCTCTTGCAGGATATATGGGTAACAAAATAAGCTCATCAACTTGGGAAAGTTCTTGGGCAAATTCCTCTGCAAAATCTTGAGTCCTTGAGTATAAGTGAGGTTGAAATATAGCTGTAAGCTTCTTTTTAGGATACAACTTCCTAATAGCATCAATTGTTACATTAATCTCACTAGGATGATGTGCGTAATCATCTATGTAAATTGCCCTACCTTGATTCATCTTAACATGATAATCGAATCTTCTGTTAATACCTTCAAAACTTTGAACTCCTTTTTGAACACTTTCAAAATCGATGCCCATTAGCTGAGTTACGGTCATTGAAGCGAGTGTGTTGTCAACATTATGACTACCCGGTATATTTATTTGGACACTATGAGATTCAGTGTTTTCAAGAATATAATTAAAACCAAATTTAGGCTCTCCTTCAGGACTCAATACTACCTGAGTATCTAAGGCATAATAATTACTAGATGGACTTCCGTACGTGTAAACATCAATATCTTTGAAACGATCTATATTTCCTGGATGCAACACATTCAAAACATCATCATGTAGTAACACTTTTGCATTACTTTTTGCTTTTGCAATAAGCTGTAAAAATGTTTTCTTCATTTGGTTGAAATCACCATAAATATCCAAATGATCCGGATCTAAGCTGGTTACAACTAAAATATCTGGGCTCAAATACAAAAAGGACCGATCATATTCATCGGCTTCAATAACAACTACATCCTTCCTACCAGCAACATAATTAGAATTATAATTTCTACAAATACCCCCTACAAAACCAGTACAATCATAACCTGAAGCTTTTAAAAGATGAGTTATTTGAGCACTTACAGAAGTTTTACCATGTGTTCCTGCAACAGCTATTGTAAATTTATCCTTACTAATCATTCCCAGCACTTGGGAGCGCTTCATTAAAGTATAATTTTGCGAATTAAAATGATTATATAACTCACTACTTAAGGGAATTGCAGGCGTATATACTATAAGATCATAATCATCCTCTATTTTAGTTTTATCATCTTCAAATAATATATTTATTCCTTCTTCTTCAAGACTTTTAGTAAGAGCAGATGATGTTTTATCATAGCCAGATACAGCTATACCCATACTTACAAAGTATCTGGCAATAGCACTCATTCCAATACCTCCAATTCCTAAAAAAAATACGCTATTTAAGTTTTTTAAATTCACAATGATTTTATTTGTTCTGGGAGCTGAATTAAATTATTGATTAATCAAATTATAAACTTCATTAACAATTCTAACATCAGCATCGCAAACACCAAGAGGTGTAATATTTTTTATTAATTTCATTTGTATAGTTTCATCAGCTAATAGATCAAAAAGCATGCGCTTTAAATTAGCTCTTGCATCCTGATCACTAACCATAAGCGCGGCATCTTTTTCTACTAAAGAAAGTGCATTTTTAGTTTGATGATCTTCTGCTGCATATGGATAAGGCACCAAAATAATAGGCTTTTTCACTAAACATAACTCAGAAATAGACAAGGCACCGGCTCTTGATATTACTACATCACTCACAGCATAGGCTTTATCCATTTCATAAATGAATTCACTACAATAGATAAGACTATTTTCCTTCTGTGATAAAGCTGCTTGAGCTTTCGGATAAAAATACTTTCCGGTTTGCCAAACTAACTGATAATCATTAGCTAAAATATCATCAAGCATTTCTAAAATACTCTCATTTATAGATAGTGCACCTAAACTTCCTCCAATAACAAGAATAGTTTTTTTATTTGGATCCAAATTAAAAAACTGCAAACCTTTAGATTTTGAATCTAAATCCAAATTAGAAATATCCTTTCTAACAGGATTACCTGTTTGGACAATAACTTCTTTTGGAAAATATTGATCCATTTTATCATAAGCCACACAAACACGCTGAACTTTTTTAGAAAGCAACTTATTAGTTATACCAGCAAAAG
>Ga0181568_10005925_pt1 | contig 10700 bp, 10 predicted proteins | sample 101ome_20_FD_133758 | JGI IMG/M metagenome (GOLD analysis project Ga0181568, IMG submission 133758) | Coastal salt marsh microbial communities from the Groves Creek Marsh, Skidaway Island, Georgia - 101404AT metaG (megahit assembly) | ecosystem: Environmental > Aquatic > Marine > Intertidal...
GCTTCGTCTCTTTTTCCATTTTGTCCACTTCTCCTAGGATCTCTTCAAGAGACATTGTGGAGATCCTTAGGCGAAAAAACTTGCTTGGTCGAATGTAACTGGAATAGTATATTCTTTAGGTGCACCTGCTTCAAGTTCTTCTTCAGATGCTTGTACTTTGATTGGCTCGAGTTCGAATTTTTTCTTTTCGTTCTCAATACGATCAGTAATAGCAGTAAAGAATTCTTTATCAGCATTAGCAATAAATTGTGCAAGATGATTTCTATCGGTTACAACATCACCATCAACTTCAATTGACACAATTGAATTAACAACTAGATCAACTGTAAGTGCTGTTAGTTTTGTAAACGAGTTATTAAATCTCTGCAACTTCTCTTCATCTGACATTTCTTCATCATTGACAACAGAAGCAATTCTTTGCTCTTCAAAAGTTTTGATAGCAGTATTTGTAAACTCTCTATAAGTTTGAGGACGTATAGTAATAAGCATATCACCTACGTTAATTGACGTTTCAAAAATTACGCTTCCAAATTTGTCTAACACACGTCTTAGATCTAAGTCGAAAGCACGTTCAATAGTTGTACCTGGAACAGTTCCTTTAACTTCGAGTTTTTCGCCGTACGTTGCAATTCTAATAGCAACTAAAATTGCATCCATATCGATTGCAGGACAATGCCATGCATCTCTAATTGCTGGAATACAACTTTGTACAACGTCGACCGTGGATTGACCATTTAATAAAGCGTCTGGTGTTTTAAACATCAGTTCATCTTTAGCCGTCATTGCATATACAGGTAACTCACCGCTTTCAGTCATATCAATAGTACCCTCTGGATACCATGCACCTTTACTTGGTAAAGTTACATAGATCTTTGGTTGTCTAAAGTATTTCTGTAGCGGATTAGGCCCTGCGGCTTTTATTTCTGGCATGGTTTTTCTCCGGATAAATAATATATGTTCATATAACATATTTATGAATCTGAGTTAACTGGGTATATAATAAATGGTTGAAGTCAATTATCGTGGTGGAGGAATGGATGGTGTTACTAGTAATGCCGCATCAGAAGCCACCTTATTACGTGTATTAAAAGCACTAGAATCTGGCGGAAAAGGCGGAGGAACTGGTGGAAAAATACAAGAACAGTTCAATAAAGCACAACAAGCAGGTATTTTAGGCCAGCAAAAATCAACAGATGCTATAAAAGAAGGCACAAAAACACGTCAAGAGAATACCGGAGCAGTCAAAAAAGCCACAGATAAACTCAAAGATATGACAAAAGCCGTTGACAAGTACACTTTTGGACTTGTTAGTGGACTTGGAAATGCAGTAAAAGCCACAGGTGATTTGGCTATTGAAGTATTAGCAGGTGGCGATAGACTATCAGACTTTAGTAAACACGTTACGGGACTTGCAAGTAAGATTCCACTTGTTGGAGGATTATTAGGCGGAGCGGCACAGACCTTTGTTAACATTATTGAAGGACAAGTTGATACTTTTAGAGAATTATCAAATGCAGGTATTGATTTTGGTGGCGACCTATTTGAAATAAGACGTAAAGCGGCAGAAGCAGGTATAAGCATGGAAACACTTGCAGGCACACTAGCAGAAAATTCATCAATGTTGGCTACAGCATTTGGCGGTGCAAGTGCAGGTGCAACAAGATTTACAAATATCACAAGAGAAATTCAAAAGAACCAAGGAACATTTTCAGCACTTGGTATGACAATGCAAGACGTAACAGAGTTTACTGCTGATTACATTGAAATGCAAAAGATCCAAGGTAGAGTTACGCAGATGAGTGATCGTCAACTTGCCAAGGGAACAAACGAATATATTATGCAACTTGACCAGTTATCTAAAATTACTGGTATGAGTAGAAAACAAGCGGCAGAAGAATTAAAACAACAATCGACAGACAAAAGACTTAAAAACTTATTTGCTTCAATGGAAGAAGGCACTAAGAAACAAGTTCAAGGTGTGTTAGCAGTTGTAGGTAACGCTTCACCGCAAATGAAAGAAGCAATTACAGAATTAGTTGCAACAGGCGGCGTACCTATCAGTGACTTTGCCAAGTCCTTAGGCAGAACAAATCCAGAAATTCTTGAAATGGCTAGAGGTCTTAAAAACGGTACTGTAACACAAGATCAATTTGTTGAAGCATTAAAAGAAGCACAACAAAAAGCCGCGGCAAGAGCAAAAGCAGAAGGCGGAATGATTGCAACATTAAGTGCATTAGGCTCAACCGCTTACGATGCTAACTCAGAATTAATGAGTTTAGGATTTGTTTCCGGTAATGTTGCAGACGCTGTTGACGCACAAGCAAAAGCACAAGAAAACGGTAGAAAAGGTATACTAAACTTCGAAAGTGCAATTACTAAACTACGTAACATCATTGTTGGTAAGATATTAGATTCAGGCGTATTTGAAGGCGTTATGAAAGAGTTTAATAAACTTACTATTTGGCTTTCAAGTCCCGAAGGCACCAAGAAAATGAAAGAGATGTTTGACGGTGTTAGTAATTTCTTAGAAGGATTTATTGCAGACTTTAAAACTATGAAGTTTAGTGAACTAATTGACAAATATCTTATCAAACCTTTAAAAGCAATGGTGTTTGGTGAAAAAGCCGTAGATAAAAAAGCCGCAGTCAACACAGAATATGATAAAAAAATTGCGGCGGCTGGTGGCGCCGGTACTGATGAAGGTAAAAAATTAATTGCTGAAAAAGAAAAGTTACTAGCAGAAGCAGACAAAGAAGGAGACAGCGGAGGCTTACTAGGATCTCTAATACCAGACATTGGATTTAAAGAAATGGCAATCGGACTTGGAGTAGTTTCGGCGGCAGTTATTGCAGTAGGTGCCGCAGGTTCATTAGCAAGTCCAGGACTATTATTAGTTGCGGCCGCGTTTACAGGAATAGGTGTTGCAGGATTTGGTATTGCCGCGTTAATCGAAGCAATTACTACAGGTGTTGGAAAACTCGCAGACGGTGTTATCAAGTTTGAAAACATGGATTCTAAAAAGTTAGGCGATGTTGGTAAAGCATTAGGACCTTTAACTGATAACATGATGCAGTTAGCCAAAGGCGGTATTGTTGCTAGTTTCATCGGTGAAGGCGCATTTGAAAAACTATCCGCAGGATTAAAATCGTTTGAAGATTTAAATCCACAACAAATGCAATTGATTGGTCCAGCACTTGCAAGTTTACACAAAGGTATTAGTGCATTCACTGGTGACGGTGTAATGGATAGTTTTGGTAAGTTCTTAGGAAGTCTATTTGGAAATGACGGCAACTTTGATGACCTAGCAGAAGGATTAAAGAGTTTTGCTGATATTGATGCCGCTGGATTAGAAAAAATTGGTAATGGATTACAAGGTATTGCTAAGTTTATGGAAGCAATGGACAAAGCCGATTTAGATGAAGTTGCTGACAGTTTAAAAGAATTAACAAAAGAAATTGGAAATTACCAAGCGGCTTATTCTAAAATGGATGCAGATACTAAAGCAAGTATTGAAAAAATGATTAATGTGTCAACTGAAGGCCAGAACGGCGCAGAAGCGAAATTAGATCGCTTAAATAGTTTAAACGCTATGATGTTAGAAGAACTTAAAAAACAAACTAAAGGCATTCGTGAGAATGGCTTTGGTATGTAGGAGAACAAATGAGTTGGAAAAGATACTTTACACCAGTTGAAGGTGATAAAGCACAAAATGGAAATTTTAGTCCTTTAGGGGGAATGAATAATAGCCAAGGTCTTGGACCTGCACAGGCAAACTATTCATCATATCTTCCAGACGTTTACGTAGGTTCTCCAAATCGTGTAGAGCGTTACGGACAATACAACACTATGGATATGGATAGTGAAGTTAATGCCGCACTTGATATTTTAGCAGAATTTTGTACACAAACAAATAAAACAAACGAAACTAACTTTAGTTTACAGTTTAATAATACTGCAACTAGTACAGAAGTACAGACGCTTAAATTATATTTAAAACAGTGGTCAAAACTACAAAATTTTGAAACAAAAATGTTTCGTATTTTACGTAATGTTTTCAAATACGGCGATGCATTTTTTATTAGAGACCCAGAAACTAAAAAATGGTTTTATGTTGACCCAGCAAACGTAACTAAAATTATTGTAAACGAAAGCCAAGGCAAAGAGCCCGAGCAGTACATTGTTAGAAACATTAACTTAAACTTTATTAATGGTATTGCTACTACTCCACATCAAACAAACGGAAATGTTACAGGTGGCGGAGACGGATATATGACAGGCGGTGCTCGTGGAATGGTAGGCGCACCGAGTCAAACACAAGCAGGTGGCAGATTCCAAAAAGACATGAAGGAAGTTGCTATTGATGCTGAACACGTTGTACACTTGTCATTGTCAGAAGGATTAGACAATAACTTCCCATTTGGTAATTCATTACTTGAAAGTATTTTTAAAGTTTACAAACAAAAAGAATTATTAGAAGACGCTATCATTATTTACAGGGTACAAAGAGCACCTGAACGTAGAGTGTTTTATGTAGACGTAGGTAATATGCCATCACACTTGGCAATGCAATTTGTTGAGCGTGTTAAAACAGACATACACCAAAGACGTATTCCATCTCAAACAGGTGGTGGACAAAATGTTATTGATAGTGCATACAATCCTTTATCAATTAATGAAGATTACTTCTTTCCACAAACAGCAGAAGGTAGAGGATCAAAAGTTGAAACACTACCAGGCGGTACTAACCTAGGCGAAATTGACGATCTAAAATACTTTACTAATAAACTTGTTAGAGGTTTACGTATTCCAAGTTCATACTTACCAACAGGACCAGATGACGGAGCATCACAGTTCCAAGATGGTAGAGTAGGTACTGCTTATATTCAAGAATTACGTTTTAATACATACTGTGAAAGACTACAAGGTCTTGTTTCAGAAGAGTTTAATCAAGAGTTTAAACGCTATCTATTAGAAAAAGGTGTAAACATTGATACAGCAATGTTTGATCTTAAAATGAATCCACCACAAAACTTTGCAAGTTACAGACAGTCAGAACTTGATAATGCTAGAGTTGGAACATTTACACAGATGGCGGGTATACCTTATGTTGCAAATAGATTTGCACTAAGTAGATTCTTAGGACTAAGTGCAGAAGAAGTTGCAGAAAACGAAAGATTATGGCGTGAAGAAAACGACGAAACAATCCAACCAATACCAACAGACGCAAGTGGCGAACTTAGAGGCGCAGGAATTAGCGGAGCAGGTATTGGAGCAGACCTAGGCGGTGAAGGCGGCCTAGAAGATACAGCACCAGAGGGCGAAGGTGGCGCGGCACCAGTTGACGGAGGTAATGCACCTCCACCAGATACAGCAACAGGCGGCGGAACTCCTCCTCCAGCACAATAAGGAATAAATAATAGTATGATACTACGTGAGATCTTTTATTTCGACAAAGAAACTTTGCAACCTGCAGAGAATGATGCATATGATCCAGCATATGACGATTCTATTGTGACCAAAGACGACACACGTAAAACACGACTAACGCTACGTCAAATTAATAAAATGAGACGAGCATCTGATATGCATAAAGAGGAGCAAGAAAAGGAATTGCATTTCGTACGCCAAATGTACGGAATCGCCGCTAATGCAGAAGCAGGTGTTTAGTAATGTCGACAGCATTTGTGCTAGGTAATGGTACTAGCAGAAAGTCAATAGACCTAAATCAACTTAAAGACCTTGGTAAGATATACGCTTGTAACGCTGTTTACAGGTCGTTTGAACCTGACTATCTAGTAGCAGTAGATAGCAAGATGGTTAAAGAAATTAATAACTCAGGGTATCAACTTACACACGAGGTTTGGACTAATCCAAACAAACTATACGATAAATTTCACAAGTTTAATTACTTTAAAGAACCACTAGGATGGAGTAGTGGACCTACAGCATTATGGCTTGCAACTTACGGAGAAGGACACAATAACGAAACAATTTATATTTTAGGATTTGACTTTAGAGGTATTGCTGGAAAGATAAATAATTTGTACGCAGACACGGAAAACTATAAAAAAAGCGTAGATGCTGAAACGTATCATGGTAATTGGGCTAGACAAACTGGCATAATTATCCAGAAGAATCCGCAAAAAAAGTACATTCGTGTTACTGAGTATAAAAATGATTATTGTCCAGACCCGCTAAAGAAATTGGGCAATTTGAGCCATATAACCGTTGAAGAATTTATGGATTTACATGGTTTTCGTAAATCCTAATGTAAAATGGCCCGTTTTTGCACCCTTTTCAGGGTGTTTTTCCTATAAACTATAAATATTATTGACAGCCTAACCACATCTAAACCAACAGGAGGATATAATATGTCAAACCAAAATAAATTTGAAGCGATGCTTGAAAAGTTAATCGCTGACGATCGTGCTGGTGCAGAAGACCTGTTCCACGAGATCGTAGTAGAAAAGTCAAGAGACATCTACGAAGGATTACTAGAATCAGACGTTGAAGAAGTTGAAGTTGAAGAAACTGCAAAAGAAGACGCTGACGATAAAGTAGAAGAAAAAGAAGAAACAGCAGACGAAGATAAAGTTGACGAAGCATCTAAAGATGATGACGAAGACAAAGTCGACGAAGCAACTGACGAAGATGAAGAAAAAACAGACGAAGCAGAAGCAAAAGACGACGAAGATGCTGTTGAAGAAGACATCACTGATGTAGTGCCAGAAGGTGACGACGATATGGGCGGTGACCCAGCAGACGACATGATGGCTGACATCGAAGGTGGTGACGACGAAGAAGATAACGGTGACGAAGATTCAGAAGATTTAGAAGACAGAGTTGCCGATTTAGAAGACACTTTCGACGACCTTAAAGCAGAATTTGACGCAATGATGTCAGATGAAGATAAAGGTGATGACGACGGCGAAGAAGGTCCAGAAATGGATATGGACGCTGGCGATGACGAAGGTGACGAAGAAGCCGATGAAGGCTTCGCTCTTGAGCCAGAAGCAGTTCCTGCTTTTGAAAAGAAGGAAATGCCAAAAGACCAAACAGAACTAATGAGAGAGTATGTACAAAAAGTTTCTGATCCATCAAATTCAGAATCTAATGTTAATACTAAATCAACTGTTGCGTCGAAAAATGACATGGGTGGCACAGCGGCTAACATTGCTAAAGGCGGTGAAGGCGGTGGATCTGATGCAGGTCTTGCTGATAAATCACCTAAAGAAGATAACGCAGGTAACGTAAACGTTCCAGGCGGTAAGGCTTCTAAGTCATTAAAGTCTGACTCAAAAGGCCATGGCGCTGAGAAAAAAGGCGCAGGCGAAACTGGTACTGACAAAAAGTCATTACTAGGCAAGTAAGTTAAGGAAATAGATGGTGTTTACACTTAAAGAGAACCTAACATTCGACCAAGCAAAGATGGTCGTTGAGACTTCCGAAAACGATAAAGGGGGCAAAGACCTTTTCTTAAAAGGAATTTGCATTCAAGGTGGTGTGCGTAATGCAAACCAGCGTGTTTACCCTGTTACCGAGATTGGGAAGGCTGTCCAAACCCTTAATGATCAGATTAGCGGCGGATATTCGGTTCTTGGAGAAGTTGATCACCCCGAAGGACTTAACATTAACTTAGACCGTGTATCCCATATGATTACTGATATGTGGATGGATGGACCTAATGGATACGGAAAAATGAAAATTTTACCAACCCCGATGGGACAACTAGTTCAAACAATGCTTGAAAGCGGCGTTAAACTAGGTGTTTCATCAAGGGGATCTGGTAACGTCCGAGAGGACGGATCCGGCGAAGTGAGCGATTACGAAATTATCACTGTTGATATCGTTGCTCAACCAAGTGCTCCAGGTGCGTACCCAACACCAATCTATGAGCAATTAATGAATGCCCGTGGGGGGTACAAGGCACTACAAATAGCACGTGAAGTTCAAGGCGATAGCAAGGCGCAAAAGTATTTAAAAGAGTCATTGGTTAACATAATCAAAGGACTCAGGTAATAGGAGAAACCAAATGTTGGAAGCACTAAAATCACTTTTTGAAAATGATGTAATTTCAGAAGACGTGAAAGCCTCCATCCAAGAAGCATGGGACAAGCAAGTACAAGAAAACAAACTTGCTGTAACTGCTGAACTTCGCGAAGAGTTTGCTTCAAAGTATGAGCACGATAAGGCTCAAATGGTAGAAGCAGTTGATAAACTTGTATCAGACAAATTAAGCGAAGAAATTTCCGAGTTTGCAGAAGATAGAAAACAATTAGCAGAAGCAAGAGCAAAATATGCTGTTGCTATGCGTGAAAACGCACAACAACTAAAAGGTTTTGTATTTGAGCAACTTAAAAAGGAAGTGGGTGAGTTACACGAAGATCAGAAAGTAATGTCAACTAAGTTTGGCAAACTTGAAGATTTCGTTGTAGAGGCTCTAGCAAAAGAAATTGCAGAGTTCCACGAAGATAAAAAAGACTTAGCCGAAACTAAAGTACGTTTAGTACGTGAGGCTAAGGAACACTTAGCAAAAGTACGTAAGACTTTTGTTGAGCGTAGTGCTAAGATGGTATCAGAAACTGTTGGCAAATCACTTAAGAAAGAGATTGGTCAATTGAAAGAAGATATTGACTCAGCACGTAAAAACGATTTTGGTCGCAAGATTTTCGAAACATTTGCTCAGGAGTATACTAACAGTTACTTGAATGAGAAATCAGAAACTGCAAAACTTATGAAAGTTGTTGAGTTAAAAGACAAGGCAATTGAAGAAGCAAAAGCAGAATCTGCGGAAGTTAAGAAGATCGTTGAAAGCAAAGAAGCAGAAATTGCTAAAATTGCTGATGCGGCTAAACGCAAAGAAGTAATGCACGAACTAACTGGACCTTTGAGCAAGGACCAGCGTGAAATTATGTCAGATTTACTGGAATCAGTACAAACAGACAAACTGCAAAGTGCGTTTGATAAGTACTTACCGGCAGTTATTGACGGTAAAACGCCAGCGAAGAAGGCGACATTAACAGAGTCAGAGGCAAAAGAAATTACAGGCAATAAAGAAAATACTAACGTTAGTAGTGTAAGTTCAGATGTAGCAAATAATATTGTTGACATTCGAAGACTTGCAGGATTGAAATAAGGAGAAAACAATGTCAGAACTACTAGAAAGTCGCTGGCAGGATACCAAAACTGCACTTTTAGAAGGCCTAAATGGTAACAAAAAGGCTGTAATGGCAAGTACTCTAGAAAACACACGCAAGTGGTTGAATGAGACTGCAACAGCAGGTGCTACAAGTGCCGGTAATGTCGCAACTCTAAACAGAGTTATCCTACCAGTAATCAGAAGGGTTATGCCTACTGTGATCGCAAACGAATTGGTTGGTGTACAACCAATGACTGGTCCAGTTGGTCAGATCCACACATTAAGAGTACGTTACGCAGATTCATCTGATGGTAACGAAGTTGGTGAAGAAGCATTATCACCGTTCAAGATCGCGGCGGCCTATTCAGGTAACGCTACAGATGCTACTCCAGCAGGTTCCGCTACTGCGGCACTTGAAGGTGCGGCTGGTAAGCGTATGTCGATTCAAATCTTGAAACAAACTGTCGAAGCGAAAACTCGTAAGTTGAGTGCTCGTTGGACGTTTGAAGCGGCTCAAGATGCTCAAGCACAGCAAGGTATCGATATTGAGGCTGAAATTATGGCGGCTTTAGCACAAGAAATTACTGCTGAAATCGACCAAGAAGTTCTTGCTTCATTACGTGCATTGGCTGGTACGCAAAACCAACAGTCATATGACCAAACAGCGGTATCAGGTACTGCAACATTCGTAGGTGACGAACACGCGGCTTTGGCTGTGATGATCAACCGTGTTGCTAACACTATCGCTCAGCGTACACGTAGAGGCGCTGGTAACTACGCAGTAGTTTCACCACACGCTTTAACTGTTCTTGAATCAGCAACAACTTCAGCGTTCGCAAGAACAACTGAAGGTACTTTTGAAGCACCAACAAACACTAAAATGGTTGGTACTTTGAATGGTGCTATGAAGATTTACGTTGATTCATATGCAAACGACAGTACAGCAGTACTAGTTGGCTACAAAGGTTCATCTGAGTCAGATGCTCCAGCATTCTACTGCCCATACATTCTTTAATGTCAAGCGGTGTTGTGCTAGATCCGGCTTCATTCGAGCCAGTAGTTTCGTTCATGACTAGATACGGTTATGTTGAGTTATCAAACACAGCATCATCTCTAGGTAATGCGGCAGACTACTTAGGTACAGTTGCTATTAGCAACGTTACTTTCTCGTAAGCCAGAGACAGTTACTAAACTGATTAAAAGGGCGGACTTAGGTTCGCCCTTTTTTTATGACTCCAATTTCTATATTTTGGTAAACTTACTACTTGCTTTTTTCACAAACATTTGTTATATTAGTATTATAAGTTGCAAAGGATTTAGCGGTCCGATGTATATAGTGCAAGGAAGAGGCCTTTACCAGAGGGTCGAACTTGACGGCTTAGGGGTGGTACCCAGGCATGGTTGCAGAAATGCGTTGTGTCACATTGCTCTACCGAGCGGAAGTCGGTTCCTGGGATTCAGATAGGTATCTGCGTCGAAGGGTTGTAGGTGTAACCAAGTCCTACCTATTTTGCTTATGCCTAAAAGAGGTTTATTCGGGAGACTGGATAAACCTTTTTTA
>Ga0181568_10005930_pt1 | contig 10695 bp, 7 predicted proteins | sample 101ome_20_FD_133758 | JGI IMG/M metagenome (GOLD analysis project Ga0181568, IMG submission 133758) | Coastal salt marsh microbial communities from the Groves Creek Marsh, Skidaway Island, Georgia - 101404AT metaG (megahit assembly) | ecosystem: Environmental > Aquatic > Marine > Intertidal zone...
AGCCGAACAACGTGCCCACGCTATTGTTGAACAGAAAAACCCGGATCTGCCGGAGGAAGAACGCCGCCACATTGCACGCCTGGTGGGCCTCGGTGCGGTGAAATATGCCGATCTCTCCCAGAACCGCACCAGCGACTACACCTTTTCCTGGGAGAAAATGCTCAGCCTTGAAGGCAACACCGCTCCGTACCTGCTTTATGCCATTGTCCGGATTCGCAGCATTTTCCGCAAACTGGAGCTGGAACCCGGTCAGGGAGAAGCAGAGGCAACCCCTCCTGAAACTCCCGAAGAATGCACTCTGGCAAGGCAACTCCTCCTCTTTCCCTCTGCTCTTGAACAATCCACCGCCGACCTCCGTCCACATTTCCTCTGCACCTACCTATATGAACTGGCGGTTACCTTCAGCACATTCTACAATGCCAACAAAGTCATGGTGGATGATGAATCCGTTCGGGCAAGAAGACTCCTGCTCTGCAATCGAACCCTCACACTTTTGGAAACCGGCCTTCACATCCTTGGTATCGAAACCCTCGAAAAAATGTAAGCCCGTCATTTCTTTTCAGGAAAAACACTATTTTTAAAGACAGCTCTGGAATGGACACTGCTGTACCAGCCAAAAAACTTTACACACTTTCGGTAAAATTTGAACCCAATCGCCTCGATTGGATTACGCCGATCTGTCTTGTTATTTTGGGGATCACCAGTGTCTTTTTTATTTATTCCGCACAAATTTATTCCGGTGGAACCCAGTGGAAAATGCAATTGGTCTGGCTTACTGCCGGTGCCGTGGCTTACATCATCCTCGCCTCCTTAAACTACAAAATTTTTCTGGAATACAGTCACTACGTTTACGTGCTGGGGATTGGCTTTCTGCTCATATTGTGGACCCCTCTCGGTACGGAAATCTACGGCTCCCGGCGCTGGATTGACCTCAAAGTTCTCAAAATTCAACCCACCGAAGGGGCCAAAATCGGCACCCTCATTCTTTGTGCCAGTATTTTAGCCAGATCCAGGATCAGCACCCTCGGAGAATCCGTCTTGCCGATTGTCAAAGTGCTGGCTGCTGTGGCCTTGCCTATTTTGTTGATTTTTCTGCAACCGGATTTAGGCTCCACCCTTGTTTTCCCCCCCATGGTGTTTACCCTGCTATTTTTATCGAAGATACCACTTCGTTTTTTTGGTATTGTCTTTGGCATACTGATTCCACTTCTCGGAATTGTGTCCATGGACATGTATCGGTATACCCAACACCTGGAAGCCAAAGGCATCACACCGCTCGAAAATCTGCACAGTTCGGACAGATACCAAGAGCATACGTGGGTGCCACTGAAGGATTATCAGCGAAACCGGATTCTCGCCTTTGTGGCACCGGATATTGCTGACCCGGAAGGCATTGGGGTAAACTGGAATCGGCAACAATCCGTTATTGCTGTCGCTTCCGGCGGATTATTCGGAAAAGGTCTGGGCCAAAGCACACAAGCCAAGCTCGGGTACTTACCCAAATCCGTTGCTCATAACGATTTTATTCATTCAGTACTCGCAGAGGAAAAAGGTTTTCTCGGTAGTGCCTTTGTCCTAATCTTGCTTGCGATTGTCGTCGGAAATGGTTTCCGCATCGCTTGCCTTGCCAGGGACCGCTTCGGTATGCTCATCGCTGCCGGAGTCAGCGTGATTTTTATGATCCACATCTTTATCAATGTGGGCATGACGCTAGGCATCACACCCGTAACCGGACTTCCCCTGCCCTTTTTAAGCTACGGCGGATCCTTCGTCATCAGTTGCTGCATTTTGCAAGGACTTCTACAAAGCATTTATCGCTTTAGGAAAGACTTTTCATGATCGACCGAACACCAGATACTCTCCCAATACGGGGCAGAGCCGCAACAACTGCATGGCTCCTGGGATCCGCACTACCCAGGACTCATTCCAATGTCAAAACCTCCAAGAAAATCCTCCCGATCAAGAAGAAGCAATTCACGCGATAAAAAACCCAACCGTTCACAGAAACACTCCAGTATTGCGACCCCGCCTGCAGAAATACAAGCGGAGCTCATTTCAGAAGAGCAACTTGCTGTAGAAGCCAGAAAACGCGAAAAGCAACAGCCGCTCCTTAAGCGGATTGCCAAAGCCATCAACAAGGAGTCCGACGATGCGTTCAAAGAACTCATCATCAATGCGGAACCTCTGGAGCGCCGAATGGCATTCCTCGAAGATGGCGTCCTTCAGAAATTTGAAGTCGAAAAGACGGACCAGAAGCAAATGGTCGGTGCCATCTTCAAAGGCAAGATTCAGAATCATGAACCCGGCATCAAAGCTGCCTTTATCGATATCGGAGAGCCCAAAAACGCCTTCCTCCATTACTGGGACATCGTCAACCAAGGCCTTGGAGATGATGTCGATGCTCTGGAAGAAGAGGATGATGAAGATCTCGATCCGGAGGATGATACCGATCCAGTGGATTTGGAAGACAACATTCAGGACGAGTTGGAAGATGTCGATGTAGACCTGGATGATGACGATGACGATCTGGAGTCCGAAGATTCTGAACAGGACACAGAGGGCGAAGACTCTGATGACGATTCTGCAACAGCCAAAGATGAAGACTCTTCCGGAGAGCCAAAGAATCCAAAAGGTAAGGGCGGCAAAAAAGGCGAGAAAAACTCTGACAAGCAACAAGGCCGAGGCCGCAATCGCCGTGGAAAATCCCGCCAGAAACAAACCAATCGCCGTCGGAGTCGCCAGGAAACTCCTCCCCCGGAGGAAATTATCGAAAAGCACCCCATCGGCACGGATATTGTTGTACAAATCACCAAGGCACAGATTGGCACAAAAGGGCCACGTACAACCACCAATCTTGCTATCCCGGGCCGTTTCATGGTCCTGATGCCCTACTCCCCACAAAGTGGAATCTCCAGGAAAATTGAAGACCGTGAAGAACGGAAAAGACTCAAACAAATCCTGACCAAACTCGACATCCCCAAGACCATGGGCGTCATTATCCGGACGGCCGGACAAGGTAAGAAGCTCCGCTATTTTGAGCGGGATGTAGCCATGTTGGTCGAAATGTGGAAGGAAGTGGATGAAAAGATCAAGGATCCCAAGCATCACGGCCTGGTCTACATCGAGCCGGATATCATTGGGCGTACCGTACGTGATTTTCTCACTGAAGATATTGACCGGGTCCTGATTGATTCCGAGGAAGACTGCAATCGCATCCAGAAGGGTGTATCCAAAATCTCCCGCCAGTCCAAAGGCAAAGTCAGCCTCTTCAAAGATGACATCCCCATCTTTGAACGCTTCAACATCGAACGCCAGATTGAGCAAACTTTTGCCCGTTGTGTACCCCTGCCATCGGGGGGCGAAATTGTGATCGAGGAAACCGAAGCTCTCACTGCCATTGATGTAAACACAGGGGGTCACCGAATTGATTCGAGCTCCGGCAAAAACTTCATTCTGGATGTGAATCTGGAAGCCGCCAAGGAAGTCGCCCGGCAAGTTCGCCTTCGAAATATTGGCGGTCTGATCATTGTCGATTTCATTGACATGAAGCGACGTGGAGATCGCAACAACGTCTTCCATACCATGCGTAGGTACATGGATCAGGATCGAGCCCGCAGCCATGTGTTGCCCATCTCCCAACTCGGGATTCTACAGATGACCCGCCAGCGTCATCATGAGAGCAATTACAGCACGATGTTTGACAGTTGCCCGTATTGCCGTGGCCGGGGTATTGTGAAATCTTCCCGTACAGTCAGTGTCGAGATTCAGCGCCGTATTACCGCAATTGTGAGAAGAGTTCGCAATCGTGAGCACAGTCAGGATGAACTGCATCTTCGTGTTACTTTGCACCCGGAAAACCTGGAACGACTCAGGACGGAAGATGAAAGCCGGCTTGTACTCATTGAGCAGGAACATGGTGTGAAGCTTTCCTTCCGTGCAGATCCGGGCTATCACCTTGAGAATTTCACCATTTTCAACGCAGATACCAACGAAGAGTTGTCCTGATCTCTCTGTGTTGCCAACTCCCCTACCCGGAGTCGCCAAATGAAACGAATTCTGGCTGCCTTTGATAAATTCAAGGGCAGCTTGGATGCACAACAAGCCTGTGATGTTACGGCAAAGGCAGTGCTCTCCTGCTATCCGGATTGCCAGGTTACAGAAACTCCGCTGACCGATGGCGGAGAAGGCTTTTGCGAAATCCTGACCAACGCTGCTCAGGGAAGACGGATTGAAGTTCGTACCCTCAATGCAAGGTTTGAAGAAAAACCGGCTCATATTGGCATGGTGCAGATGGAGAATCTGCCCTCAACCGCACGGGAGACACTTCAGTTGGGCGACCGTGTACAGAATCTAGCCATTGTCGAAATGGCCCAGGCCAGTGACCTTGCCGGTTTGCGTCTGGATCAACGTGATCCATGGGAGGCATCCTCGGCTGGAACGGGGCTTCTCCTGAGAGAGGCGGCAAACATTGGAGCCGATGCCATTTTGCTGGGAATTGGAGGCAGTGCGACCAACGACATGGGCATGGGAGCTCTGGAAGCACTGGGCACGGAATATATTGGGGAAGATGGAGTGCCGATACTGCAAATGACCCCCAAAGATTTTGCCAGACTTGATGAAGTTGACTTGCTGAGCAACCAGTTGCCACTGCCACCCATACGCATTGCTTGCGATGTGGAAAACCCTCTCCTGGGAGACCAGGGAGCCACCTGTATTTTTGGCCCTCAAAAGGGGCTGCGTACTGAACATCTTTCCGAGATGGAATCGGCGTTGATCCTTGCTTCTGAAAAACTCTGTGAAGCCACAGGCAAAGACCGGTCTCTCCTATTGACACCCGGAGCTGGAGCCGCTGGGGGGCTGGGTATAGGGTTGATGCTGGCTTATGATGCCGAGTTCTTGCCTGGATTTGATCTGGTCTCCCAATGGTTGGACCTGCCTGCAAAAATTCAGGATACGGACCTGCTGCTTACGGGCGAAGGTTCCTTTGATCAAAGTTCACTCCTTGGAAAAGGTCCATGGGCTTTGGTTCAGCAAGCTTCAAGGTTGAGGAAACCAGTGCAGGTCCATGCGGGAAAAGTCACGGCGGAGATCCTTCCAAAACTGCCTGAAAATGTATCGGCCTTTTCCATCACTCCAGAGGATTTGCCTCTAGCTCAAGCGATGGAGCAAGCGGATCATCTTTTGCATCAAAGTATTGTGAACAATCTCATTATTTCCTGAGTCTAATCCATTGTTTCTCAAAAAACAGCGTTGCCCCGTAATGGCTTCTTGGATTTATTGCACGAGGATTAGAGACAATGACCGATAGACACGTAAACGAGAGGGCTTCTCCGGGTCTACCGACCAGGAGAGCTGTATTAACATTTCCAGCGGTAGTGGCTGCAGCTTCCACCACAACTGCGATCACAGATATTCAGGCGGCACCCAGCAAATTCAAACTCGGTGTCGATGTCCTTACGGGTTTGAATTACAAGCCCATTTTAGGCAAACGAGTGGGCCTTCTGACACATCCAGCTGGTGTCAATGGCAAGGGTGAGAGCACCATTGATGTCCTGCGACGGGCTCCCAATGTCAAATTGGTTGCCCTGTATGGGCCGGAGCACGGAATTTATGGGCACGAAAAAGCAAATGTCCCGGTTCTTGATAAAGTGGATAAACGCACTGGGTTGCCGGTCTATTCCCTATACGGCAAGTACCGCAAGCCCACTCCTGAAATGCTCAAGAAGATTGATTGCCTGGTGGTCGACCTTCAGGATGTCGGGGTTCGTTCCTACACCTACGTGAGCTGCATGCGGTATGCCATGGAGGCCTGTTTTGAGAACAATGTGGAGATGATCATTCTGGATCGGCCCAACCCTCTCAGCGGGATGAAAGTGGATGGCCCTCCCCTCGACAAAAAATTCATGAGTTATGTAGGGGCATTCCAAGTCCCCTACGTCCACGGTCTTACCATTGGCGAACTGGCTCATTTCGCCAAAAGTACCCCCAATGCCCTGGCTACAGATGAATACAATCGTCGTCGGGGCCAGGTCCGCATTATTCCCATGGCTGGCTGGCGAAGAAGCATGTTCTGGCCTCAGACCGGACTGAAGTGGAAAGCCACCTCTCCCTATATCCCAGACCTTTCCGCAGTGTTGGGCTACCCAATGACAGGGCTCGGTGCACAAATGGGAGGGTTCCGCCACGGTATTGGAACAGAATTTCCATTTCGTTTTCTGACTTTCCGGGGTAAGCCCCTCTCCTACCTCAAAGAGACCATGGATGCCCGTAAGATCCCGGGGATTTCCTTCCAGCCCAAGCTGGACCGCAAGGGCAACAAGGGGCTTTATGTAAAAGTGGATAACTGGAAAACCTTTCGTCCCACGGAACTCAGCTTCCACATGATGCAACAATCCTGCATCTGGATGGAGAATCCTTTTGCCAAGGCAGAATCAGGACCTGCACTACTCTTCAACAAGCACGTAGGATCTCAGGAGTGGTGGGACGCCATTACGACTCATGGTGCCAAGGTGAATCTGCACGGCTTCCTGTCCAAATGGCAGAAGCAGTGCCGGGTTTTCCAGCAGAATAGCCGCAAATACTGGATCTACAAAACAGTCTGACGCTTTATTTTTCCGCTCCCTTTTTCCGGCAGTCTGCACAAATCCCGTACAGCTCCAGAACATGACCCACATCGGAGAAGCCTAGTTTCTTGCCATAAGCTTCGAAATCCTCCCCCAGGCACAGGTCAATCCGCTCCGTTCTTTCGCATTTGCGGCAAATGATGTGATGGTGGTGGTCCTTTTCGTCCATCAATTCGTAGAGGATTTTTCCATTTTCGAGCATACACTTCTGGATGATGCCAGCTTCTGAGCAGGCTTCCATATTGCGATAAACTGTAGCCAGGTCACAGGCATGGCTTTCTTTGACATGCTCAAAAATATCCTCTGCCGCGATGGGGCGGGATGCATCGGCCAGCACTTGCAGGATGGCTTTTCTGGGCTCGGTCAATCGTAACCCTTTTGCTTTGAGGGCTTTGAGCGGGGTCTCAATGCTTTGTTTGGTACCGCAGCAACTCATGGTTCAGATCTCACTGGTTTTGGGCAGGGCTCCCTGCTCTTGAATTTTCCTCAATGAATTGGCCAGGCTGTCCAGCAAATCCCGTTGCTCCGGTACGAACAGAAAATAGTCACTGGCTAATTTATTGCGGCACTCCATCAGGAGCTTGGAATTCTTTCGTTTCACACCCAGTAGATCCCGGATGCTTTTGGGCAAACTCACAAAGTTTCCGGTTTCCAGATCCTGGCGAACGATGTCCTCTAGGATGGGGCGGTAGAATGGATATTTTTTTCGACCAAAAATGAGCAGTTTTCTAGTCTGGACGGGAAAGCCCCGTTGTTGAAACAATTGTGCCATGGCATGAATTTCATCATCTGGAGGCAGGATGATCTCTGTTTTGAAAAGGTCCCGAAGCAGATTATTTCCGATCTCGTTGTCATCCTGACCAAAATGGGCAAGAGCTTTCATGCAGAGCACGAGGGTTTTCTGATACCCGACTTTCCAGGAATCGGCTTCGGTGAGTAATCCCTCCGCCAGTGTCTGAGCTTCAGCATCATCTCCATGCAGTAATTTAGCCTTTAAAATCGCCAATGACAGGCGGGGGTCTTCAATATTGAGCTGATCCGCTTTGGCTTTCACTTTTTCACAATGCTCAGGCAGTCCCAGGTCTGCCATGGTCGCAGCAATGGTGAGGCAACTGTTACGGTTTGTTGCAAAATTTTCCAACACATCTGCAAAACTGTTATCCAGCCTTTCCATTCGCTCTTCATCATGGAGTCGCAGGAGGACTTTTACCGCCAATTCCAGACTTGCTGGATTGGAGACTTGGGCCAGCACAATGGTACGGAGGGCTCGTTTCGGATCTCCCGCATCGAGTAGAAAGTCGCTGATTCTGGAAAAAATCTGGGCCGCGTTGGGGAATTGGGCCGACGTCCGGTCGAGGAGGGTGATGGCTTCTTCGATTTCGCCTCGTTGCCAATGCATTTGAGCCAGCAGAATGTTGCCTTCCGGGACTGCTGTTAGCTCATATTTTTTGATGTATTCCTGTGCCCGGTCAAACTTGTACAAATTGTAAAAGGCGGTGGCGGTGGCCAATGCGGTCACCCGGCTGACCTTGTCCATCTCCACATCTTCCTTGAGCAGGTCCTCCCCGAGCTCAATAATCCGTTCGTCATATTCGTGATTCAGCAGGAAGCGGTATACATGGGACATGTAGTCCGCATCTTTGTAGCCACCATATTTAACTCCTGAAACCAGGATATCTGCGGCATCATCCGGCTGTTTAAAGCCATAATCAAAAAATTCACTAAGAATTCGCCGACCCCTCAGGTTTGTCGGCGAAAGGGTGACTCCGAGCCGTAATAGATCCAGGGCTTCACCAAAATTTTTCTCCTCAATCGAGCTTTCGGCCCTGCGTAGATAAAAATCTCCCAACTCTCTTCGGTGGGCATCCATCCGGAAGGGCAAGGCGATCATTTTGCCATAAGTCACTTCATCCCAGGCAAGGTTGGTGCCATGCTCCCGAACTCCTATGCCCGCTGCATCAAAACGGATCCCTTTTTTGAAATAAAAATACAAAGCTCCCGCTACGCTCAACCACCCAATCACCAGAAGCCCCAGAAAAAATAATCCTATGCGGCCGAAACGAATATGAATCCTGGGTTTTTCTCCCGGAGGATAAGATCGCAGAGCAAACCCCCAGAGTATCGAGTCTGCCTGTTCCTTGAGTTCTTTCTTCATATTTTCCGTTTAATCTGGGTCAGCTCTCCTCATCGAGCAATACGAAAACTTTTTGATCACAAGGAATTCTCCCTCTCAAACCTAAGAATTGGATGCTTTCCAGCTTGATTCTTTCACGATAATCCAGCTATGTTGCGTTTTCCCTTAACAGGATGATTTCCCTCCCAAACATACTTGGCTCCCGATTTCTCCCCCCACGCATGCACATGCGTAAGTTAGCTACGGGATTAGTTTTCGGGGCATTCACCTTTGTCCAGTCGTTGTCTGCAGCTCCAATGATCACAGTTGGAGACACGGTTGGAATACACGTGAAGGCGGAGTCCGATTTTCAGTATCTCTCCAATCTCACTCTTTCCACAATTCCTTCCCTGGTCAAAGACGATGCTCTCATCAAATTGACGCCCGGCATAGGTCTTACCCTGTTTGAGGACAGCCAGGTCACGAATTTTCATTTTGGGGCGGAACGCAGTTTTGTTCATTTCATGAATGAAACAGTTTTCAACGATGAGCCATGGAACCTTAATTTTAATGCAGGCTATGAAGGCTATCCATTTGGGTTTTCTGTGCACTGGGATAAAGAAGAGTTGCTGCAGAATATTTCGAATCCATTAGGTGGAGGAGGTGGTGGAGGAGCATTGTCCAACTCCGACATAGTCCAGACCATTGCCGAACAGTTTAATGTGAAATTTAATCTGTCGTTTTCTCCCAAAACCGGATTCCGCTCAGGTTTGGATTGGAATGTCACTGATTATTCGGATTTTGCCTATCAGGATTACAATTCGCTGTCTTTCCCCCTCACTGTTTTTTACAAGATCACACCCAAACTGGAAACCGCGGTTGGGTATCGATATCGTAATTCGGAAATCGCCAATGGTTCTGAGCACAATGACCATTACCTGAACCTTAACCTGATGGGCCAGCTCACTTCCAAGACCCATGTTCAGCTCACCCTCGGTTTCCAAAACCGGAATTCGGACTACACGACATCGACCTCCAGCGACGACAGTAATGCCTTCTCCACGAGCTTGGGGGTCACTTACCAGTTGACGGAAAAGATTCAGCTCAATGCCGGTGCTTTTCGCGACTTCAACGTAGGCTCCTCTATTGGAGAATCCATCCAATACACTTCGGCCAATCTAGGTTCTCAAATCCAATTCACCCCCACCTTGGCCTTTGGCACTAAAGCCTCGGTCTGGGGAGCAGACTACAGTCAGATTGATCGTGAAGATTTTGGGGTTCACACCACAACATCCTTTTCCCTGGCACCAATCGATTCTCCATGGACCTTCCGGGCCGGTTACCATTACGACTGGGCAGAATTTGACATCAACGGGGTGACGGACGAGTACGTGAATCACAAAATCTCTCTGAGTTCTGCCTGGGAATATTAACGCTTTTCAGCTCTCTGGAAACTCATCAGAGACGCCCCACCATTTCTCAGGAAATCCGTTTGATTCATAGAGATTTACCTCTTAGTCTTGATCCCGATATGATGAAATCCCCCACCCCTGTTTTGCTATTCCTCCTTTGGTTCTCCTCTTCTTTGAATGCTCAGACGCTGTCGTCGGATCCCCCAGTGGCCATTCAGAATTATTTGCTACGGCCCTCCGATCATATCCAAGTGCAAGTCTTTCTCGAACCGGAGCTTACGGTGCAGACTAGGATTGAAGCGGATGGCATCGTGAATCTTCAACTCATCAAACCCTTTCGTGTCGCAGGCCTTACCATTTCCCAAGCTCAGCAGGAAATTGACAGGCGGTATTATGATGAGGAGTTTCTCTGGCATCCAAGGACAACCGTATCCGTTCTCAGCTATTCTCCTCGTAAAGTGAGTGTCCTGGGAGAGGTGACTCGTCGGGGGTTTGTTCAAATTGCTCCTGATCGTAAACTTACCCTCATCGAAGCCATCAGTTCTTC
>Ga0181568_10005933_pt1 | contig 10693 bp, 9 predicted proteins | sample 101ome_20_FD_133758 | JGI IMG/M metagenome (GOLD analysis project Ga0181568, IMG submission 133758) | Coastal salt marsh microbial communities from the Groves Creek Marsh, Skidaway Island, Georgia - 101404AT metaG (megahit assembly) | ecosystem: Environmental > Aquatic > Marine > Intertidal zone...
CAGGCATCGGTGGCATTTCCGGAGGTGCTGGAGGAGCGTCGGGCATCGGTGGCATTTCCGGTGGAGCTGGAGGAGCGTCGGGCATCGGTGGCATTTCCGGTGGCGCTGGAGGAGCCTCAGGCATCGGCGGCATCTCGGGCGGTGCAGGAGGAGCATCAGGCATCGGTGGCATTTCCGGCGGTGCTGGAGGAGCGTCAGGCATCGGCGGCATGGGCGGCATTTCAGGCGGTGCAGGAGGTGCATCAGGCATCGGCGGCATGGGAGGTAGGCCTGGAGGTGCTGGTGGGGCTTCACCAGGAGGCATTGGCGGCATAGGTGGCTGACCGGGTGGTGCCGGTGGGGCCTCACCGGGTGGCATTGGTGGCATGGGTGGGAGACCTGGTGGCATAGGTGGTTTTTCTTCGCTCATCTTCAATTCCTCAGCGTCGCTCAAGTGCGACATTGTGTTGGATGCATGATGAGCACATAACCATTCTCCACGAATGAGTTTGAAAACCACATTTGCTTCACCTTCGTTTCAAAGATTGCATGGGAGGATTGATGAAGGGTCATCATGAGGACTGGTCATGGTCGGCATGGATAACAGTTCACCCCCAGTCCTCTTCGTTGTGGGAACCGCTGGCGCTGGAAAATCATCCCTTGTCACCTCCTTCCAGCGCTGGTCAAGATTTCTTGAAACGGAAGTCATTGCGGTCAACCTCGACCCTGGGGCTGAGCGTGTCCACTACGATGCTGAGTTTGATGTCCGTGACCTTATTTCGTTAACAGAAGTCATGGATGAATACGACCTCGGGCCAAACGGGGCACAGATCCTTGCCGCCGACCTCCTCGCAGCCCAAGCGGGCGAAGTGGCTGACCAGTTGCATACTCTGTCTGGCGAGATGATGATTGTGGATACGCCGGGTCAGGTGGAATTGTTTGCGTTCCGTGAAGCGAGCAATCACTTGATTGAGACGCTCGGTCGAGAACAATCAGCTATCATTTACCTGTTTGACCCAATGCTTTCCCGCTCACCTTCTGGATTTGTGTCTCAGATGTTGCTTTCCTCTATCGTAGAATTCCGACTTGGCCTACCGACCAAGAACTTCCTCTCCAAGGCCGATTTATTGGAGCCCGAAGACCTCGAGCAAATTCTTGAATGGTCCGAACGCCTTGAAATCCTCGAATTGGCTTTGTACGACGAAGCAGGAGGCCAGCGAACCGAATTTGCCATCAATCAACTTCGCATGATGCAGGAGTTCTCCCAAGCACCGGGATTGACCCCCCTGTCCTCCGAGTTGGAGGAAGGTTTGGCGGACATCCTCACCTTTGCACAGGCCCTCTTCGGAGGAATGAGCGATGCTCGAGACGGCTTTGCTGCAGATATCGAGCATGAAAAGAACTGAGCGCATAACGCTTAGAAGCCGTCTTGTGATGGCGTTTTCATGGTACAGCACCTTTTGGCCATTGACGACGTTGAGGAAGATTTTGAATCCATTTTGAAGTGGGCGATTGAATTCAAGCGCTTGTGGAAACAAGGCGATGAGGTGGCTCTCAACTTTTTACCACTTGACACGTTGGCCATCGGTTCAATCTACGAAAAACCGTCGACGCGTACCCGGGTGTCCTTTGAAGTCGGCGTCCAGCGCCTCGGAGGAAGTGCACTGACCCTCCTGAAGAACGATATTCAACTTGGAAAGTCCGAGAGCATCGGAGACACGGCGCAAGTGCTTTCCCGATTTCTTGGGGGAATCACCTACCGCTGTTTTGGACATGAGGACGTGGTCGCGCTTGCGGAACACGCCACTGTTCCCGTGATTAACGCCCTGTCCGCCAAACATCACCCTTGCCAGGCCGCTGCCGACCTGATGACCGTCATGGAACACCACGACGGGACGGAGAGCCTCACCGTGGCTTGGGTGGGTGACGGCAACAACGTGCTGCACGACCTGATGCTTGCTTGTGCCATGCTCGGGATTGATATCAACTACGCATGCCCTGAAGGGTATGAACCCGCTGAGGATGTGGTTGAGCGAACACAGGTCCTTGCAGAAAAGAACGGCAGTCGAGTAATTCACACAACGGATCCCGTTGAGGCTGTTCGGGATGCCCATGTGGTTTACACGGACGTGTTTATCTCGATGGGAGAAGAACATCTGACCGACAAGATGGAGGCCTTTGATGGCTACCAAGTCAACGAAGCCATGGTGGCTCACATGGATGAAAACTGGTCGTTCATGCATTGCCTTCCTGCCCATCGGGGCGAAGAAGTCACCGACTGGGTGATGGATCACAAACAGAGCATCGTGTTTGACCAAGCAGAAAACAGAATGTGGGCGCAAATGTCCCTGATGACATACCTCATCAATGAAGGTGCGTGGGCAGCCATGAGCGATTTCATGGGCTTGGTTTGATCAGAGTTGCGTTGCGACGATGAAACTCACCAAACCCGCCAACATCGCCAACCGAATTCGACTTGCTACGAGAACATCCTCTCCTTTGTAGAGGGGGCCGTTCAACGTGATGAGGAGCAGAATGGCCGGCAGTTGCAGGACCAACTGACCGAAGGCAAAGGGTCCTTTCCAAAATGGCATGTACAAGCAGACCAAAGCCCCCATGATCAGGACATACGCAGCCATTCGAACACGCTCTTTCCCGTAGACCATCGGCAGCGTCCGGCGACTGCCTTCATCGGATTCCATATCCATGCAATCTTTGACCATCTCTCTCGCCAAATTTGTCAGGAAGACGACACCGAAGATCCACCAAACCAATGACACACCAATGCCCCCCACACCAGCAGCGCCGTAGAGAATAACAGCCCCCACGAGGACCGAAATGACGATGTTGCCCACGAGTCCCTGATTTTTGGTCGCAGGCCCGTGGTCGTAGGTCACCATCAACACCACTGCCAAGAGGTAAATGAGAACCGTGGGGAGGACCACGTTTCCATCAACACCAAAGGAAAGCAAACCCCCAACATGTGCTGCAACACTTACCACCCACAACAGGCTGGCAAAGGTCTTGGCTTGGTCTGAGCTCAGACGACCGGATGGAATGGGCCGTGAAGGATGCGCTGTTCGGTCAATCTCTGCGTCTTTGATGTCGTTCATGGCGTTGCCAGCACCCGTAAAACAAGCAACCGCCAGCAGATGGAGGGTCACGGCAAGCCACGGGAACGGGTCGTTGCTTTCCATCAAAGCAAAATATGCCCCCAACGGTACTGTCGCAGAAGCAAGCACCAGATTCTTTGGGCGCATTAGTTCGATGGATGCACCGATGCGACCTGCCATGGTGGGTGGAAGCCCCGCCGATTCTTGATTGCTTGGCTCAGGCAGTGGCCATGGACCAAACACAGACTCGCATTCGGAATCCGCCAACATCGGTTCCTTCATCGAAACCCACCTTCACAAATCGGCGGTCACGTGCCAAGACATTCCCAAGTTGGTTCATGGTCGCACCCCAACGAAATCGTTGGTTCACGTGGTCGAGAATGGTGGTCGTGTTGGCTTCACCCACCTCGGAAAGGAACGAAGAGATCTCGGTTCGCAAACGTTGCGTACGACTCATCAAGCCTCACCTCGAACAATGCGCTGGTGAAGGGAGCGAAGCGTGGATGACATCGGGCGTTGCTCTCCAAGTGCACCGGGTCCAGCAATCGGTTGCCACCCGAGTTGGTGTTCGCGGGAAGGAAGACGTCCGGTTCCGTGGGCTAGGGTTGTTCGGCTGTTGCAGACCCAGGAGGGTCGCTTGTCAACCGTAGAGGTGGCAGTCATTGCAGCAAAGCTTGGTTCTGTTGGAGCATGTTGTTGTTCCATGTTGCAAGATTCTATGGCGGTCGTATATGAAGGAAGGAAAGAGAGGACAACTTGAAGTCAATCCCAAAGTCCAACGGAGTGTGCCTTTTTTCACTTTTCAATTTTAGTTAAAGTGAAACGAGGGGTGAACCTTCACGAATACAAGGCGTGGCGTGACGGCTAAATAGGAAAGCAAGGTGGCAGGATTACCCACGCTGGTATAGTGTAGTGGCCCATCATGAAGGACTCTCATTCCTTCGACCCGGGTTCAAATCCCGGTACCAGCACCAAATACCATGGTATATTTCCTCTTATTTTCTTTGATCTTTGTTCTGGAAAAAACAAGACTCTACAATAGGCATTTTCGAGGATGTATATTCAGATGTTCTTTTTGTTACTGAATCTCGCCAATCCAAATAAAACAATGCTGAGCCCGTAAAAACCGAGACTTATCGAGAGGAGGAAACCTATTGCAACTAATCCCAAGATGATAACGGTCCCCCAACCTGCACCTAGGGTATCTGATGATGGAGAGTCGGTGATTGTGCCCCATAGGCTAGCGCTTATGCTTATTCCTGCGATGCCTACGATGACCATGACGATTCCAGCGAGGAAAAACGAGCCGAACATACCCCTGGAAATCATCTTACGAATCGTGCTAGCAGCGTTGCTATAACCACCATAATCTTGGGAATCAATCTGTTCAGCCTCATTCTTTGATTCAACGACCCATTCAAATTCACCATCACAATAAGGACATGCAAATTCCCCCGCCGCATCGTTATCAAGAGCAATTTCTTTATCACAATGCGGACATAGAATCTCGACCATACTTCACGATACATTTGAAAATTTGATATAATTTTCTCCTACAATAACGACAAATAGACCAGTTATACATCGACAATGAATATTGAACTGAAATACCATAGTAAATGCAGATAGTTTCCCGGTACCAGCACTTGATTGATCTCAGACTTGGTGCGATGCTCTCTTGTCATGATTGGACCTATTGGATGCTCACCACCGTTGATTCACTTCATTCGTGAATGGCAATCATTGAGTGATTTTTTGACGCAGGAAATCAACGGCTGTGTGGAGTTGGCGTCGATGATTCCAATCGCCGCCAAAGGTGTTACATTGCTGCCCATCCCGATGAACCTCAATCCAATAATGGGTGGAGCTTTTTCGTTCGCCATCACTGTTTGTCCACGAGTGGGTTTCTGAGTTGAGTATGAGTTCATCACCTCGTTCAAGCTTGGTTGCAGAAGCGACGAAACAGGAGGCCTTTCCAAGGATGCCCTTGTGATAGATCACGGCCGTCGATTCTTCGGCGTGCCAGCGCACCTCTCGATATTGGCGAGAAACGAGGTATTGAAGCAGGGCGAGGAAAAAAACCACGGCAAGGGGCCACATTTGTTCTCGAAGCGGCGAAATCGGTGTTGCGTCGCTGTCTGATAACGTCATCAAAACATAGAGGGCCGTGCACCCGATATGGACAAACTTTGCACCTTCAATTTCGTACCGCATCATGACCATATCATCGGGTATTTTGTCAATCCATGCATCATTCAAAGCGGTTTGCTTTTCCATATATGCTTCATAAGACAAGTCAGGAGATGCTGAACCATATCGCTCTGCCTCCTGATCGTCGTGCGAATCCGGGTTGTCTTCCCCCCCCGCACTCCAAAACGCAGAGTGAGTCTGTCTCCCATCTTCCATGATTTTCATCACCCGTGCCGCTTTTTCAATCTTCTTCCGATGTCAACGATGTGCCTTCCAACAAGAGATTGCACCATGTCAGCGCCCTTTTCACCTCAACCGCTCTTCGAGGCTCGTTGTGTTCAAGTTCAGGGGAATCGGTTGGAATTATTTTGGGCGACCATCGGCCAAAGCAATCTCGACGAACCACAAAGGTGAACGAAGCGAAGAGGCGAAACTCAATTCGATGAGGGCTCAAGCCGTTGGCCATCAGCCATCTGAGCAAACCTTCCTTCCTCGCGAGGGTGAACTGCATCACTCGGGCCCCAAGGCCAACCTCCAAACTCGGTTCGTTGGAAATCGGAAAAGGCTTGGTAGATCTCTTCTCGTGTGTTCATCACGAAGGGCCCGTGTTGCACCACCGGCTCTCCGATGGGCTTTCCTTGGAGCACCAACACACGCACATCGTCTTCGCCTGCATGAACCACCGTCGTTTCAGAAGCCAAGAGTTCCATCCCGTAACGCGGTTGTAGCCGATGGCCCTCGACATCCGCAACGCCGCCGTCGATGTGGTACATCATGCGATTAACGTTCTTTGATGCGGTTGGGAGTTCAACCGATGAGCCAGCCTTCACGTTGATGATGAACAAGCCCACTTCGTGTTCAGGATTGTTGGCCCAGGATGCGGCCGGAGCAGTGGGCGCAACCGTATCGCCCCAACGGCCGCTGACAACGCGAACATCTCCTCCGTCAAGGTGAAGGTGGGGGACGTCCTCTGCCCAAATCATTTCGTATCCGGGGTCGGCCATTTTGTCTTTGGAAGGAAGGTTGATCCAAATTTGAAAGAGGTCCAATCGATTCGGTTTGTCAGCGTTGACCAGAGGGAACATTTCGGAATGCATGAGACCGGAGCCCGCGGTCATCCACTGAACATCCCCGTGACCGTAACGACCGCTTGCACCACCTGAGTCAAAATGGTCAACGAGGCCATCCAAAACGACAGTGACTGTTTCAAAACCCCGATGCGGATGGGCTGGAAAGCCCGGCACGGTCCTTCCATGGTACATCTTCCAGTCGTTTCCCTCGTCAAAATCCGAACCGATGTGTCGACCCACAAGGGGTTCGCCAGGAGCCATCAACTCGTTGCCTTCAGGATACAAATCAAGGTGATGAACGCAAAACAGAAAGGGATCGAGTGTCGTCCTTACGAAGCCCATTGGCTGATTTGAACGAACGCTCGAACCCATATTTATCGCTCCTCATCCACATTTAAAAGGTCGGCGATTTACCTCAGAAATTTCGTCGTCAATGGTCGTCGTGGTTGCCAAGGAAATATTCGCCAATATCTGGGTCGTTGAGGATAAAATCTGCATCGCCGGTGTGAACCACTTTACCGTTGGCGAAGATGTAGCCGCGGTCCGATCGAGCGAGGCTCAAGCGTGCGTTTTGCTCAACAATCAGTACAGTGATGCCTTCTTTTCTCAGATTGTCAATCCTCTCAATGATCTGTTGCTGGTAGAGCGGTGAGAGGGCTGCAGTTGGTTCATCAAGCAGCAAAAAGGACGGGTCTGAAATGAGGGCTCGCGAGATGGCCAGCATCTGTCGTTCGCCGCCCGAGAGCGAAGCGGCGAGGTCGTGTTCACGGGAACGGAGGTCGGGGAACATGGTTAGAGCCCGTTCAATGCGTTGCTTTAGAACGGCAGAAGGCAGGGCATTGCCTCCCATCTGAAGGTTTTCTTCAACCGAGAGGGTCGGGAAGACGTTGTTCACTTGCGGGACATAGGCGATGCCTTTTCTCACCAACTGATCGGTTCGCATCTTTTCGATGCGTTCGCCACGGTAGGTTGCTTCCCCCCCGTAATAGGTTGCGATGCCAAAGAGGGTTTTGATGAACGTGGATTTTCCGCAACCGTTTGGCCCAATGATGGTCACGAATTCGCCTTCATCTACGTGCAAGTCGATATCGTAGAGAATTTGAACGCTGCCGTATCCACCACTCAGGCCCTTCACGTCAAGCAAACGGGTCATTCTTCCTCACCTCCATCATCGCCTGCCGCACCCAAGTAGGCCTCGATGACAGCACGGTTAGAGCGCACTTCGTCGGGCGTGCCAACCATGAGCACATCGCCTTCGTTCATCACCACGATGCGGTCAACACCTTGACGGAGAATGAAGTCCATGTTGTGCTCAATGACCAAGACTGAAATTCCCGTGGTGTCAACCAAATCCCGCAGATTTGAGAATATCTTCATGGCGAGGGGACCGGCAACACCTGCAACCGGCTCATCGAGGAGAAGCAACTGTGGGTCACCCATCATTGAGCGTCCAATATCAACCAGTTTACTTTGGCCTCCAGACAATTCACCAGCAAGGTTGTGGGCCATGTGCGGCACTTCGAGTTGGTCAAGCACGGCAAAGGCCTTTGCCAATCGCTCCTTCTCTTCAGGACGGCTACGTCCCCGGAACAACGAAAGGAAGAGGTTGGGCGAGAATTGCTTCCGAGGAGGGACCAACAAGTTCTCAATCACGGTCATGTCTTTCCACAGTTGGGTGTGCTGGAAGGTTCGCGTCATGCCAAGTTTTTGGATTTCATCGGGACGTTTGTCCGAAACATCAACACCGAACAACTCAACACTGCCGCTGGTTTTCTCAAGCAGACCACTGATGCAATTGAACGTGGTTGATTTACCACAGCCGTTGGGCCCAATGAGGCCAACAAATTCACCAGGTCTGACCTCAAACGAGACGTCTTTGACCGCCACAAGGCCACCAAACTCCTTACGGAGATTTTTCACCGAAAGCAGAGGAGTTTCGGCAGCGAGGTCATCTTTCGGTTCAGTCACTGTTCTTCACCTCCCTTCAGTGGATGCTCGGGGCGATAAGGCACTTCTGGCAACAGACCCTTTGGATTGAATCGCAAGGAGAAGATGAGCAAGAGGCCAACCAAGAGGACCTTGACATAAGCCATCCCTGCCTGAATATTACCGTTGAGGAAGACCTCATCAATCGAGCGCTCATCAAAGAACACCGCTGCTAACGCAAGGATGATGGTGAAATGCATGAATGTCTCTTGAATCGGGCGCCACCTCAACAAATAGGCGGCCACCATGACGGCGAGACAGATCCACATAGCCTCAAGGGTGTCAACAACCAGCCATTCAAACCAGGCGTCAATGGTCGCTGCCGTTTCGTGAAGCGGGAGGTCCGAACTTCCTTGTGCTGCGACAAGGACATTGAACACGAATTCCATGAGGACAATGATACTGGCCCCGATGAGCATACCTCGGTTGTTGCCAACCCCACCGATGATGAAGGCCGCCCACACCAGGAAAGTGGTCTTGGAAGGCGACATGAAACTCGGTTGGAATCCGTTGAGTTTCCATGCCCAAAGTGCACCAGCAAAGGCTGCGATGGCTGCACCCAAGGCAAGACTGGCGGCCTTGTGCCTCAAGATGTCGTGGCCGTGATGTTGAGCCACCATTTCGTCTTCGCGAATCGAGCGGAGAATGCGTCCCCAAGGCGAAGAGAGCACGGTGTTGAGCAACCACCATGTCAGAAGAGTCGCAAGCACACCAATGACGGCCAAGACCATCAGGTACGGTGCGGGTTGACCGAGCCCCAACAGGTCTCCAACGGTGACAGCCATGCTGTCAATGCCGTCGGTGTTTGAACACGCCGTAGCTGAGAGTGGCACGCCGTTTGCGTCGACAGGCCCATCGGATCCACAAAACCACCACTCCTGAAGCGGCAGCGTGTAACGTGAGATGCCGACCGCACTTCCCCACGAACCTGCTCGAAGCAGCGGCTCACCGCTCAAGAGAACACGAACGATTTCACCAAGTGAGATGGTGATGATAGCGAAGTAGTCGCTTCGAAGGCGAGCCGTTGGGTAGGCAAGGAACCATCCTGCAAGCGCACCAAGCACCATGGAGAAGAGGACGGCGGGGATAACAGGCCATTCGTACCCGTGAAGCTCTTTGGGCGCAGTGAGCAAACCAACCGTGATGGCGCCGATTGAAGCAAAGAAGATGACACCGAAATTCAACTGACCGGTGATTCCCGTGTGGAGGTTGAGCGACATGGCGAGAATGGCAAAGATAGAGAGCGTGACCAAGACATTGGAAACCTGAAGCGCTTTGACGAAGGTGGCCTGGTCGGAGTCTGCAACGGGCAGCCAACTGATGAAGAGGGCCATCACGAGAGCGAGGACAACAAACAATGTCCACGACCCTCGCTCGCTCTCTCGGCCATAAGGCATCTTGAAACGGGCGAGAATATCTTCGCGATTGACATCCACCTTCGCGTTGACAAAGACAGACACACGAGCACCGATGGCGCTCGCCTGAACACTTACTTGCTTGGTTTTTTGATCCACGAAGTCAGCGATGGAGTTCATACGGGTTTGGACCGAAGCGGAGAGATGGTGCCAAGATGTCGAAACGCTGTTGAGAATGGCTGGAATGCGTTCGTTTTTCTTCATTTCTCGGTCACGTAAGATGTAACTTGCCTCACGCCAAGCGAGAAGGTACAACATTACGGGCACGGCGGGCCAAAGCAGGAAACCGATGTTTGCGAGGAAGGCGATTAACACCTCTTCACCGTGCATCAACCACAGCCAATGTTCTTGTTCGGCTACTGAGAAATCAGAAGGAGCATGCGCAAGGGTGATGTCGCTGGCCCCATCAGTCAACATGGCAAAGATGCCCTCGTTCGCTATGGAATGCTCTCGCACGAAACCGCTGAAACGATAGATGATGTAGGCGATGATGGACGAGAGAAGATACCGCTGACCGCGAATTGAGTTTCGCATACTGAAGTGATGCAATCCCGTCGGGGCGGCCAGCACACCTAGCCACGCAGAGCGCTTTGCATTCGGTGTAAAACCGTCATCTGCGCGTTTGCGAATACGCTTGATTTTCCACTGATCGTACGCATCGCCGATACCCTTTGGCATGATGAGCAAAATGGCGATGATGAGCACATACGGCATCACCTCGGCGAGATTGGCGTAATTGGAGCGCTCGAGAGGAGAGCCTATGCCCATCAGAATTGGGGATGATATTGAACGGACAAAGCCGATGATGACGGCCCCTACAATGGCCCCTGGGATTGAACCGATGGTCCCCAACACAATGACGGCAAAGGCCGGCAGGAGAAGCGTGAACCCCGTCTCGGGACTGTAGCGAATGGTCATGGCAAAAATGGCGCCGCCGATA
>Ga0181568_10005934_pt1 | contig 10691 bp, 10 predicted proteins | sample 101ome_20_FD_133758 | JGI IMG/M metagenome (GOLD analysis project Ga0181568, IMG submission 133758) | Coastal salt marsh microbial communities from the Groves Creek Marsh, Skidaway Island, Georgia - 101404AT metaG (megahit assembly) | ecosystem: Environmental > Aquatic > Marine > Intertidal...
AGCATCTTTTTTATAGGCTAGCCCAGCTCGATATAGGTCAATAAAAATTTCTTGTTGATGTCTGTAATATTCTTCATTGCACGTAGCTAGTTCCCTATCCCAGTCTAAATCAAGATCAAGCTTTTGTAATTGAGACTTCATATTTTGTATATTTGAAAGCGTCCAGTCCTGAGGATGTGTGCCGTATTGAATAGCTGCATTTTCAGCAGGCAGCCCAAATGCATCCCAACCCATTGGATGAATTACCTTATCCCCTTTAAGTTTATGATATCTCGCACAAATATCCCCTATAACATAGTTTCTTACATGGCCCATATGAATGTTTCCAGAAGGGTAAGGAAACATTTCCAAAATATATTTTTTCATTTAAGCTTAAAGCTGTTGAGTATTTATTTCAGAGGCGGTGTTTAATATTTTTAGAGCAAGCTGTTTTGATTCTTCGGGATATTGCTGATTGTCATAAACCCACTGATTATTCGATTTTGTCTGACAAATAAAATTTACATCTATTCCATTGGATACTAGTTCAGTTGATAATATACTAACTTTAATTAAACATCTTTTTTCAATTTCACTGTCAGTCATGATCCAATCAGTTTCGATATAGCCACCAGTGCTATCAGCAATTTTAATAGGATAAATATTTAGAGTTTTTAAAGATCCTTGCCAGAGCGAACTGTTGATTGATGGTGTATTTACGTATTTAAAGTTTTGATCACTTTGTCTATTTAAAGTGGGAAGAAGACTTAAAACAGATTTCTTGCTTGGATCTTTATCATATCCCGACATTGCCGCTTCCTCGGCTTTACATATCTCGTAGTCACCTCTTACGATATTTCGATGAGGATTATCACATTTTCCATAAACTTTATCTAATTCTTCGAGATTTTTGGAAACATCACCCATACAGCCAATAAAAAATAAACTCAGCAACAGTATTAATTTATTAAACAATTTACTCAATAAACTCTCCTAATAGCAAATAAGTATAATTTAAATTGAAAATATAGCGTGATTAAAAAAAAAACCAAGAGGCTTATAAAAAGCCTCTTGGTATAAAATAAAAAGATCTAAGATTTAGAATGCGATCTTTGTTCCGATACCGATATCTGTACCTGATGTTCCAACACCTGAGTAGTTAGCGGCTTCGATGTATGCAGAAACTCCACCACCTAGTGATCTTGAAAGAACAACGTCAGTTCTGTTTGTAGTACCAGCAGCAGCTTTTGATTGGTTGTAACCAAAGCTTAAGCTTGTATCTGCATCAAGGCTCATCGCATATGTTGCGCCCATTGCAGTTTCAGTTACGCCACTATCATCAACTGTGTTGTAACCAACAGTGAATGTACCAGCACCAGCTGTACCAGAGATAGTACCACCAGCATCTGAGTCAGTACCGTCTGTTACATAACCAACAGCTACTGTGTAAGCGCCAAATGGCATACTGAGTTCAAGACCTGATGGATTATCGATAGCAGCAGAGATGTCTGACTGTGTATCAGTATCTGTAGCGAATAGATAACCAATTGTCAATGTAGCACCACCAACAGCAGTTGTTAATGTTACACCAGTACCAGTTGTAGTTGTCATTGCAGCAGATGCACCACCACCGTTAGCACCGTCAACAGTAGTTTGGTCAGAAGCAAGACCTCCGATATCACCAAAACCGTCACCAGTTGGACCCATAACACCAACTTTAATAGTTGCTCCACCAGCTGTGAAAGTTACGTTATTGTTACCTGTTGCAGCACCAGCAGCAGCAGCAGCATCTGTGTCTCTAGTAATACCCATACCAACAGCAACACCTAATCCGTTTGCAGTTGTAGTTGATAGTGCAAAAGACACTGCACCACCTTGGTTCCAATTGTTAGTTGTTCCATCTGCAACAACTGACATTTGAGTAGAACCGCTAACTGATATGTCTGCTTTTGCAGCACTTGAGAAACCAAGAGCAGCTAAGACACCAGTAGCGAGATAAGATAGTTTTTTCATCTTATTATTTCCTTTCGTTTATTTAGTTTTAATAACTAGTTTTTAATTAAAAACTTTCTACAATTTAGAGAAATATTTGTAATTTTTAATAGATATTCAAAGCAAAACCCAAAAAAAAAGTAAGTTGTTGCATTTATGCAACATTACTTAATATAGATTCAAAGAGCTTAGGTAAGACTTTTGATCACTAAGGTTTTTTAAAAAATCATCTTTAAATTCAGCAAAATCAGCTTTTTTTAAAGATGTGGAGTAAATTTTCTGCTTAACTTGTTGTTGACTTGCCGTTTTAGAGAAAAAGCCTGTTCTTTTTTCAGAGAGATACGATCCAGGCAAACCACAAAAATCCCAAATCTTGCCAGCTTCATTTTGGGTATTTGATACCAGATCCTCATAAGTAATATTTATAATGGTATTGGTATTTTTAAAAAGATTATTCCAATACTCCATAATAAATTCATAGTTTGCATACTCTGTTGCAATGGTAAAAAAAGAAGAAGCATACATAATATTTGTTACATAAAACTGTTTATATAAAGATATTGCATTGTCCCAGGGATCTCTGTGGATATGAATAAACTTTGCTTTTGGAAAGATCATTTTAATAAAACCAACATTTATATAATTGCCTGGTAATTTATCTGAAAAAAAACTCTTGTTCTTTTTTCCATATGATATTTGCTTCAGATAATTCTCTCCAATTGTATCTAGTTCCGCTTTAGTCACGTTTTGAAGATTGTCAATAAAATCTACATTAATATTTTCAGGAAAGAAAATTTTTTCTCCCCCAGCAAAAAGATCTGGGCACGTTGAGAGAATAGACTCAGTTAAAGTTGTTCCTGATCTAGGCATTCCTACAATAAAAATTAAACCATCTCCCTTATTGTCTGAGTCTTTAAAATTTAAATATTTAGAGCTTTCAAAAAAATTAATAATCTTCTTAATTTTTTTTTGTTCAAAAAAAGGTTGAACTCGTTGAATAACCCCCAGTTCATTATTTAAATTGACATAATACTCATTGGCCTTATCAGTTTCTTTTTCTTTACCATAAAATTCAGCTAGCATTATGTAAAAAGAAGTTCTTCTTTTTGCTCTTATAACTTTGTTATTATATTGATCTTTTTCAATTAATTTTTTTATAAAATGAATATAATCCAATTTAATGTGTTCGTGGGATATGTCATTCAACATTCTAAATACAGCAAAAGGAAAATAGCTATCAGCATAATAACTTAAGGGCATTTGTGTCGCTTTATCAAGGAAATTGACACAAAAAGAAATAAATTTTTCATTTTTTTTGAGAGTTACTAAAATTTCTAAGTAAAGTTGTAAGGTATCACCCAAATCACATAATTCGTCAAAGTTAAATTGTCTGAGTTCTAGGGATTTTTCCATATAATATTCAGCTTTGTTAAAATCATATAATTCAATCATTACATTTGCTAAAGACTGGTAGGGCTCTGGTCGATTAGGATCCATATCTATGGCTAAATTTGCAAATTTTATTGACTCTTCATGATTTTGTAGTTCGCTGTATAGGTGAGCTATATTTATTATTGTATCTATATCCTTAGAAAAAAAAGTATTAGCTTCTAGAAAAGCTTTTAAAGCATGTCTATTTTTTTTTTGAGCTAATAATGAAATACCAAGTAATTTATTAATATTAAAATCTTTTGGATTAATTTTATGCAAATCCCAAGCAACTCTCTCAGCATGAGCGAAATTTCCCTTTTCAATAAGTGAAATAAGATTTGAAAGTTGTGCATTCATCTTCTATTAGTTAATATTTAAACTATCAAATGAATTTTTTAAATAAAATAAAGTCAAATTATTATAGCAATTTAATTGATGACCAAATCAAACAAGAAAATTTTAACAACATAAAAGAAGAACTTATAAAATTAAAATCAAATAATTCAATATTATATCAAGAAATATTTGGAAAATATTTGCATCTATTCATTGAACAAAAGGAGTTTTTAGATTTTTTTCAAAATAATATTAATTGGCTGATCAGCTATGATAAAGAAGACTTAGAATATATTTGTAGTTTTCTCAAATTTTATTTTGATAATAAAAAAAAGAAAATTTTTCAATTAGATAACTTTATTGATAGAGTTAATAACTTAGAGGCACTAAATAAAAATTTTAATGATCTTGATTTTAATTTTATTGTGAACAACACATACAAGTTACAATATCAAATCTCTCAGGACCTTCCTGATATAAATAAAATTCTTACCACTTCATCAGCATTTTTTGAAACAAATGATAAAACCATTGCCTTCACTAATTCTTTATTAACAAAATCTTTTGTTTATGTTGTAAGAAACCCATTTGATTTGTTCAAAAAATATTTATCGAAATATAAAAATAAAAATATAGCAATGCATCATCTTTTTAATTATGAAAATACGATTTTGAATATTGAAAAAGACATTCAGGGCAACAATCAAAAAAGATTTATTGCAGAAAATAAACAAAATTGGGGTATTAATGTAAACAGCTGGAATGACTATAATGTTAAAAGCACGTTTAATGGGTTAATTATCAAATATGAAAATCTTATTCAAGACACTCATGAGGTTTTGCAAGACATTATAATTCATTACTTGGGCTTTGAGTCGCAAAGTAGTATCGATCATAGCCTGATTGATAAATTTTTATTAAATAATAAATTACATGAAATTGAACACAGCAATGAATTGTCAAATCAAGATAGGAAACTTATAGAACGTGAATTTGCCAATTACTGTGATAATTTTAATTATCAATAAATTAATTTGTCGGTCAATTTTAATAATTTAAATTCTATTAATATTGAATTAGAAAAATTTGATAATTCAAAATTATTAATAGTTACAAAAAATCAAAAAATTGAGGATATTAAGCTTCTTTATGAAAAAGGTTATTCTTTTTTTGGGGAAAATAGAGTCCAAGAGGCTAAAAAAAAATATTTTCAAATAGATTTTAAAAAAGATATTAAATTAAGCCTAATTGGTCCCATTCAGTCAAATAAACTAATTGATGCACTAGAAATTTTTGACAGTATTCAATCTATAGATAGAATAAAAATAATTGATTTAATATCAAAAATTAAAAAGAATAATAAACGCATATTAACCAAAGAGTTTTTCCTTCAAGTAAACATTGGATATGAAAAACAAAAGTCCGGATTTTATTTAGAAGAGATTGAGCAAATATACAAATATAGTATTTCATTAAATTTAAATATTGTGGGTTTTATGTGCATACCACCGAATAATGATAATTCTGCATTCTATTTTCAAAAAATGTTAGAAATAAGAAATAAAATTAATCCTAATTTATTATTGAGCATGGGTATGAGCAATGATTATAAAATCGCCCTACAAAATAAGAGTGATATTGTCAGAGTTGGATCTTTAATTTTCAATGAATAGAAATAACTTATTAACTTACTTAACTTTGATTTTAATTTTTTTTTCAATTAACTTAAATTCAAAAGAAATTTTCTGCGAATTTGAAGAAGTACATTCCAATAAAGAGGTAAATAATGGATTTTTTTTGATGAAAAAAAATAAATTTCGCTACCAGTATAAAGATTTCAGATTGATAACAATTTTTAGTGATACAGAAAATACATTTTATGTTCAAAATTCAAATACTAGTGTTTACCACTTAATTGATACACCTCCTACTTATCTTGAAACATTAAAATTCATTATTAGTGATTACCCAAACTTTCAACAGGTATATTCGAGTCCTGATTATCAAATTTCAATTGAAAAAAGCCTCAATCATAATTTTTTAAGACGTATTTCTATTAACTCACAAAAAATTAATGTTAGTATTTTTTTTTTTAATTGCGCAAATATGAGTCTAGCTGATCAATATTTTTCTCATAATTTATATAAGGCTTTTCATTTTTAAATGTTTAATGTTAGTTGTAACGATTTTTTTTTAAAAACAAAAATTATTGAAGCATTAAATCAAAAATTTTTTTTATTTAATGAAAATGATGACCAAAACTCTATTGGTAATCTTGATATTTTAGTCAATAGTTCATTCCTAATTTTCTCAATACAAGAAAAAAAATTCAAAATGCATTTACCAATTTATTTTGATTCTTTTTATAAACAGCTAACAAGAATGCTGTCTGATTTTGAAGCAAAAATTGGAGACATAATTTATATTCCAACAAAGTATCACCTTACTTATAGAGATAATTATCTCAAATTAACAAATATCCAAAATATGATTTTGAGTCATATGTTGATGAATCTGGAACATGGAATGCCAAAAAATTCTTTATATAAAAAATTGTGGCCCAATGATAAAGAGATTAGTATTAATAAATTAGATACTCATTTAACAAATTTAAAAAATGATTTTGAAACTAAATTTGGTCAAAATCTAAATTTAGTTTCATCTAAAGGGAATATTAGATTAATTATCAATTAATATTTCACGTTTGCCAGTATGATTGGCCGAAGATACCACACCTCTTTGCTCAAGTGCTTCCATAATTCTTGCGGCTTTATTATAACCTATTTGAAAATTTCTTTGTAAATAACTAGTCGATGCTTTTCTTGAGTTTTTAATTAGATCAATGGATTTGTTAACTAACTCCTCATCCTCCTCATTAAGATTTTCAAAAGAGTCATTTTCATTGTTTATTACTTCTTCTAATTCATCTAGATAATTTACCGTTTGATTTTTTTTGATCTCTTTAATTAATTTATTAACTTCACTATCTGAAATAAATGCTGACTGGTATCTGATTAAATTTGATCCATTTTTAGACATTAGCATGTCTCCATTTCCCAAAAGTTGCTCAGCTCCAATTTCTCCTAAAACGGTTCTGCTATCGTATTTGCTAGCAACTTGAAAACTTACTCTAGAAGGAAAATTAGCTTTAATGCTGCCTGTAATTATATCAACACTTGGTCTTTGAGTTGCCATAACAAGATGTATACCACATGCCCTTGCCATTTGAGCCAATCTTTGAACATAATGTTCAACTTCTTTACCTGCTGTCATCATTAAATCGGCCATCTCATCTATAATCACAACTATATATGGTAATTTTTCTGGTGATTTTTCATTAAATCCATCCAGGGATCTTGTGCCCTCCTCATTCATCATTGAGTATCTTCTCTCCATTTCTTTGCATACCCATTTTAGAGCATAAATAGATTTTTTTGGCTCAGTAACAACAGGTGTTAATAAATGAGCAATATCATTATAAACACTAAGTTCTAACATTTTTGGATCTATAAGTATAAGTCTCAAATCTTTAGGTGAAAATTTATAAAGCAAACTTGTCAGTACCGTATTGATGAATACTGACTTGCCCGAACCAGTGGTTCCAGCAATTAACAAATGAGGAGTTTTGCTGAGATCAATCACCTCAATATTTCCTGAAATATCTTTACCAATACAGATTGGAATTTTATGTGAATTGTTTTTAAAATTTTGATCACTTAATAATTCTCGTATTGTTACTGACTCTCTTTTTTCATTTGGTACTTCTACGCCTAAATATTGTGTACCATAAATTTGAGATATTCTAACTGCCCCAACACCAATCCTTCTAGAATTATCACCGCCAAGTTTAATTTTAGTATTATTTTTCTTACCTGCTGCTGCCAAGATTTCATAGAGCGTGATAACTGGGCCCTGTTTCACATTTATAACTTTGATATTGATACCAAAGTCACTAAAGACCCTTTCTAATAAATCCGAATTAATTCTAATTAATTCTTTGTCTAATTTTTTATTTGCCGAAGAGGCGCCTTCTAATATTTCAAGAGACGGAGAAGAAAATACATGTTTTTTTTCTTCTTTAGAATTGTTTACCAAAACATCTTTTTTTTCATACTCTTTATGAAAATTAATATTATTTACAATTGGTTCTTTTTTGATTTTTGGTAATACAATTTTATTGTTTATTTTTGTAAAGTTAAATTTTGTTAAATTTTTAAATGAAATATTTTGAGAGAAAAAAAATCCGAAAATACCAATTATCGTTAAAATATAACTTGTAATTTCATTTAAATGTAAAAGATATAATTTTTTTGAGAATAAACCCCATGTTTCTATTTGCGCAATAAAACTATTACTTATATTTAGGTAAATAAGTAATTGGGGTAAAAGTGATAGGCTAATAAGAAATATAAATAATCTTATAAAAAAAAAAGAGGGTTTTTTTTTGTAAAAAGTTTGTATAGAAAAATTTAAGAAGAAAAATACCAATGCATACCCCGTCATACCAAAAGTGTAAAATATGAAACTTGATATATAGGAGCCGATATCACCAAATATATTTGACGATTCTTGACTCGTTTTTGTGATAAATGAGTTGTCGTTAATATCAAAAGAAAATAAACTTAAAAATACAAAAATAGCAATTAACAAAAAGAAAAAAGCAATTAAAATGTTTAATAAAGAATTTACTTTGTCTTTTAAAATCGTCGGAATATAGCTATTGTTCATAAATTAAATTTAATATAAGCGTCTAGTTGAAAAATAAAATACATAAATATGATTTTCTTATAGTAGGAGCAGGCCTTATAGGTTCTTTGACCGCATTAGAGCTTATAAGAAAAAAATTTACTGTCTTAATAATTGAAAAAAATAATTTAGCTTATAAAGATACTAGAACTTTAGCAGTAAATGCTAATTCGCGTGAATTTCTCAAAACTTTAGGGTTATGGAGCAAGATTTCAAAATCACCAGAAAATATTAATAAAATAATCATTCGCGATTTCATAAATTCAAAAGAGCTATATTTCGACAATGACGAAGAAGCCATGGGAAGTGTTATTTTTAATAGTGATTTACTAAAAATTGCTCATAAAATTTTAAATAAAAATAAAAATTTATTTTTTAAGGTTAATATCCCAATAGAAGAGATAAAGCCTAATAAAATCGTTACTATTTTAAAGAAAAAATTTATTTTTAAAAAATTAATTTTATCAATTGGTAAAATACACCATCAGATAAATAATATTAAAAATTATTCATTTAAATCATCTCACAAATCTTACGTAGGATTTTTTGATCATTCAAAGAGTCATCAGAATTTTGCTTATGAAATTTTCACAAAATCAGGTCCTTTGGCAGTGTTGCCGGCACCAAAAAAAAATAAAAAATATTCAACTTTTATCTTTTCTACTAATGATAATTTAAACAATACAGAACTTCTGAAATTAATAAAAAAAAATTTTAGTAAAAGCCATGGTGATATCAAAATCCAAAAAAATATAAGTTTTTTTGATTTAAATCCTTATATTAATAAATCTTTATCAAATAATTTTCTTTTGATAGGCGACACTTTAAGGTCAATACATCCTGTTGCAGGCCAAGGGTGGAATTTGGGTATTAAAGATATACAAGCAATTTCAGAAATTGCTGGATTTAAAAATTTAGATTGCGAAAATTTCGATAAAAAGTTTATTTCAAAAAGGATTTTAGAAAGTGTATCTTATTTGACTTTTACTTCATTAATAAATTTTTTATATGATAACCCTAATGTCTTTAATTCACTTATTATAAAGACTGGTTTTCAAACATTAATAAATAACAGTACTTTAAAAAAGATTTTTATTAAACAGGCTATGGGCAGATTAAATTTAGTTTAACTGGTCTTTACCTCTTCCAACAACCTGAAAAGTATTTAAATCTAAAATCGAGTTTATAGTATTTATCCTATCCAAAATATTAGGAGACTCCAAAATTGCTTGCTTATCGATCTTGTTAAATGGAGCCAACATTGCAAGCGTTGAGAGTAATTGTAAATTAGAGGTTTCTGAAAGTACTTCCTGGTCTATCTCAAGTTTTTTCATTTTAAAAAAGTTAGAATATTTTTGAATTAAATTTATTCTGTCAATTTGTGGTTCTAAATTAGTCAAATCTTGATGATAGTCTTGAGTTTCAATATTAGCTTGATAATAGCCATCAGGTGTTAAGAAGTGCTCTGTTAAAATAAACCGACAAACTCCCTCTAAATTCAAAACAATCCTAAAATCTGGTGTTTCGATATATGAAGTAATTTTACCAATGCAACCCATTAAAAAAAATTCATTATTATTATTTTTAGGCTGTATGATTCCGATCATCCGATGAGATTTTAGACTATTTAGTGTCATTTTAATGTAACGCTCTTCAAATATATTTAATGGCAATTTGCCAAATGGAAGAAGCAAAACATTATCGAGAGGAAAAATTGGTAACGATGCAGGAATCTGATAAGGTTCAACTTTAAATAATTTTTTTACTGAGTCTTCCATTATTTAAACATTAATGATGATAATTTTTTTCTAGCATTAATTACATTTAGATCATTAAATCCAAGCAGATCAAATTGTTCTAATAATTTTTTCTTGGCTGCCTCTTCATTCCATTTTGAGTCTTGTTCAAAAAGAATAAGTAATTCCTCAAAGCCTTGTTCGGTTTTGTTAATGGCAAGATAATTTACAGCAAGATCATATCTAATTTCTTTATTAGATGGGTTTTCAAGAATCTTTTTCTCTAATTCTTGAATTGTAGAAGAGTCATCCAATTTATGAGTTTTATCAAGTAATGTAATAATCTTTTTTATTTCTTCATTTTCTAATATTTTCTCATCGAGAGAGTCTAGCACCTCTTTGGCATCATCTATTTTTTGTAATTGGTATAGACACCTAAGCATTCCAGATATAACTTTTGGATTACCAGGA
>Ga0181568_10005942_pt1 | contig 10681 bp, 5 predicted proteins | sample 101ome_20_FD_133758 | JGI IMG/M metagenome (GOLD analysis project Ga0181568, IMG submission 133758) | Coastal salt marsh microbial communities from the Groves Creek Marsh, Skidaway Island, Georgia - 101404AT metaG (megahit assembly) | ecosystem: Environmental > Aquatic > Marine > Intertidal zone...
AGTTTGAACGGGGCCTCAAGTTATTGGAAAAATTACTTGGATTAGATACTTGGATCATAGAAGAATTGGCTCCACCACCCTGTAAAACCCTGATCGCTTCCCTCGCTGCCACCAGTGCTTTCTCCAAGGATTGAATGCGGGTTTTTGCACTGGCGAGCTCTTCATTGAGGAGACTTGCTTTTAAATTCGAAGCCTTACCACGCTCAAGTATCTCTTGCTTGATCGAACGGGCATCTGTTAGCTCGTTCTTCAAATCGTCGATAATGATACGCTCCTGATCTAGCTCAACCGTTAAAGCAAGATTTCTTTGGTTAAGGTCGCGAATTCGCCCCTGCAAATCATCCTTACCTGGTTCAGCACTCAGTTGGGCCAACTGATCTTTTAGTAAGTTATTCTGAGACTTTAATTCCTCTATTTCAACAAGTTGATTGGTATTGAGTGAAGTTAAGTTGTTGGAAGTAGAGTCCTCTATCTGACCCAACCTGGATTGCAAGTTGTTTAAATTACGGTTGGCAAAAGCAAGCTCCTCGCGGATGCGCTGCGTTTCCAACTTGGCCTGACTGCTTGCATTTTCAGCGGCTTCAAGTTGCATTTGTAACTGTAAAATTTGATTTCTTGAGGTTGTATCAGATTTCTTAGTAGATGCCAGGGAAAGTTCATCTCTTAGGCCTTTGATACGGGCATCTTTTTCTCGGACTTGGTTGGCGAGGCTAGAGTTTTCACGGTTGAGGGTATTAATCTTGCGTTGCATTTCTTCACCCATTGAATCTGCCTGAGAGCGGGCATTTACCAGCGAGACATCCCTTAAACGTTTGTTTTCATCCTCTAGGGAATCAAGGCTGACCTTCAAACCTGAAAACTCATTGATCACCCCGTCGAGTTCGTTCTTCAGGCGGGTGCTTTGAGACCTACTATCCATCAGTTTAGCTTCCAAATCTTTGATACGTGGATCCGCCATTTCCTGAATGGAGATAAGATCGTTTTGCAAAGCTAACATTTCCTGTTGAAGTTCAATGAATCTGGGATCGTTGGAAATATCGGCACCCTGAACTGCTTTCTTCTCTAATGCAGTCACCAAGTCTTCTGTCTCTGCACGGAGAAGTTCCGAGTTTTTTAATGCATTGGTAAGTTCACCAATTCTTGCTTCCGCTTTGGATTGAGCTTCTTCAGCCTGTCGGCTGATCGATTCGATGGTTTCTCTCGTCGGATCAAGGGAGGCAACCTCCTCCATTTTACGAATTCGTTCCTGAGTTTGTTCGAGTTCCATTTGCAACTCAAAACTGTCTGCAACTGCTTGCCTCAGTTCATCCTGCAATCCGGCCATTTCAGGGGTTCTGGAGGAAGTATTCGCGTACTCTTGCTTGGCAGCCTTTAGCTCTGACTTGAGAGCATTAATTTCGTTTAGAAAACTAGTTTTTTCATCGATTGATAATCCATCGTTCGGTACTCCAGTGGAAGTATTTTCAAGCATCGCAAGTTCCAGTTCAGCCTCAGCTTGCTTTTCGATCATGGATTCTATTTGTTCGTTCAACTGATCGATCGTTTGGTTTGCCTGAGTTAACTCTTCTTCCACGGAGACAATTCTCAAATCATCAGGTATAGTTTGCTGACCTTCCATTTGTTCGATCTTGGCAAGGGCCATCTCTAATTTCATTTCCAAATCCATCGCTTTTTCAAGCATGGAAGGATCGTCACCCATCGGATTATTAGACTGACTGGAAAGTTGTCTACGCAAGGTTGATAACTGACCACGCAACTGGTCGTTTTCAGATTTTAATGAAGTCAATTCTTTGTCTAGAAATTGATCGTTCTTACTTTCAGAAAGTCTTGGTGCAGGAATGTCTGGATTATTTTTTGATTGAAGCTCAGATTTAAGCTGATCATTTTCATTCTTGAGACTGACCAACTCATCTTCCATCAGGACTAAAGAGTCTAACTCAACAAGATCTAGTTTTTTTCGTAAGTTTACTAGCTCGTTTCGTAACTGATCATTCTCGGTTTTTACTTCTGCCAATTCGTTCCCATATACATCATTATTTTGAAGATCACCTAATTTGGATTTGGCAATAGCAAGTTCATTCTCCAGTGCTTCAATGGTAACTTGTTCAGTTTGTATGTTGGACTGAAGAGCAGATTTTAGATCATCGTTTTCATTCTTGAGAGAAGCCAATTCATCTTCCATTAGGACAAGGGATCCCACCCCAACCTCTTCGGACTGGGATAATCTTTTACGCAATCTATTGATTTCCTGATTCGACAAAGCAAGTTTAGTTTCAAGCTCTGTGTTTGATTGCAACTGAGCAACCTCTGAGCCATTGTTTCGAGTGCGTAAGATTGCTATCTCGGCTTCAAGATTATTGATTTTTGATTTAAGGCCTTCTTTTTCATCTTCGACATCCCTAAATTTCTCTAATTGTCCGGACATCACATCAGCAAGTTCAGACCTTAAGTTATCAACTTCGAGGTTGGAGGCTTCAGCTTCCTGCAAACTTTCCTGCAGAATCCGAATGGTACCAAGAGCTTCCTGCAACTGGGCAACGGCTTGACGGGTTTCAACCGAATCAGTGATACCGGCGGACTTCATTGAAGCAATTTCTTTACGGGCAGCATTGAGTTCGGTGCGTAGTTGGGAAACAAGGATTTTGGACTCATTGGTAGTTTCCTGAAAAATTTCCTGACCTTCCAGAACTTCGTTTTGAGCATCTTCCAACTGTAATTCGAGGTTTTTAATACGATCAGAAAAATCATCTTGTAATTTTTCTTTCTCTTCTAGTGCAACAACTAGCTCAATCTTTGCTTTATTTAATTCTTGCCTCAGGGAATCAAGCACCTGATCGCTTGACTGTGACTGCATCACCTGTGACTCCTTGGTGTCCTCAAGCACCTGATTTAAGTCCTGTAACTGACCAGCAATCACTTTCACCACCTGCAACTCCTCCTCCAACGCTTTTCTTTCCTCCATCACTGCCTCCAGCTCCTGTCCCTTGTCAGTTAGCTCCAATTCGCGTCTGGAAAGTTGTTCTAAGGATTGTTTGTGACGAGTCTGAGCAAGCTCCAATTCTTGGTTGAGTTGTTCAATCACTTCAGTGGCTTGCTTTTGCTCACTGGCAAACTGATCTGAAAGTAAACGAATCCTTGATTCGGATGCAGCCAGATCTTCCTCCATTTCGCTTACAAAGGGGACTACAGGCAGTTTGCCTTCTGCTGCTTGCTGAAGAATGGATTCAGCCCTCTGAGATTCTTCCTCCAATCTTTTGATTGTCGTCGCAAATTCAAATTCTCTCTTGGCAATGCCTTCACGGGTATTTTCAAATTCGCTTCGAACTAGCTCCAATTCAGTCTTCGTAGCTTGCAGTTCATCCTGTAATGCAATCATATCAGCGGACAAATCATCTCTTTGTTCAAGATTGCCGTTTTTAATTTTCTCTAATTCTGCATTGGCAGCATTTAATTCAACAAGCAGCTTGTTCACATACGCCGGGCTCGCCGCCCTGGATGGAATATCAGCCATTTGTTCCGAAACCGATTGGAGTCTCAAAAGCTCAGCCTGCAATTTATCTTTTTCGCTGAGTTCGATTTGCATCCTGGCAATTTCTGCCAGGGACTTCCTTAACTCGTCCTGCAGGTCAACAAACTCATCTGTTCCAGGCTGTACAGGCTCATCATTCATTCTTTGCAACGTATTTTGTGCAGCTGCCAATTCCCTTTCCAAATAGGAGATTCTCTCAAAACTTGCCCCATTATTATGAGCCATTTGCCTGGCGTAATCCAATTCTCTGCGAGTCCTTTCGAGCTCCGTTGTGATCGAGGAAATCATGGAGGTGGAGCGTTGCTGTTCTAGAAGCAGGCTTTGCCTAGATTGACGCAAGTCAGCTCTTGCCTGTTCGAGCTCCCTTTCGAGGCGGTTGATTTCTTTGCTGACACTCTGTGCTGTCGCTGGACCTCCTTCGACATTGTTATACAAACTTCTTTTCGCGTTTTCCAGTTCGGTTATGATGAGCTGCGATTCCTTAAGATTGGTCTGCAAAGAGACAATTTCCCGATATGCTTTGCGTAAATCAGACTTCAGTTCAGCGGAATCTGCCGAGAGCTCCGTCTGAAAATTCTTGGAGTTATCGAGCTCTTTCCTCAATTGAGCAATAATTCCATCCTCTTCATCAGAATTTACGGTGGGTTGGGCGAATGTTGCCGAAACTGGCAGGGAAGCTTGGCTGTTAGGAAGAAAGGATTGCTGAAGGGGTAAAGGTTCGTTGGCACGGATAACCGAAGAAATTTTTCTGCCCAATAAAGAGGTGGGAGTGGGCTTGAGATTTTCCTGGGGAGGTGCCGAAACTTGTGCGATTCCGGCATCAATACCGTTTTTGATGGAGGCAACTTCGTAAGCAAAATCTTTTCTCAAACCGCTTGCCATGGTAGTAAGTGCCTCAAGCTCAACTACGGAACCAGAAATATTTTTCCACAACGCAAGTAAGGAAGGCTTGGTTTCTTCCAATCGACCAGCAAAGTTATTGCTCAGGTCCTGAAAAATTTCGTCCGAATCATTAACTCTTTTCTGGGCCTGTACAATCGATGACTCAAGGGAATGTTTTCTCTCATTGTAACGGGTTTTTAAATTTTCGAACTGAGCATTAAACTTATCAAAATCTGCAGTTTGGGAAGTGTTCGAAGAAAGTCTTAGATCAAGATTGCTATACTCCTCGTCAAGTTCGAGTTGTACATCTTTTTGGAGGGTTTTGATCAGCTCTCTAGCTTTAGACAGATCATCGGAAAGAGAGGAGGCAATTTGTTCTGCAGTTAACTCTTTGGCATCCTGACCGGGTTCTAACTGACTGAAAGCAAGTGAACCCAATCCCAAGAAAAAAAGCGGTAAGCCAAACCAGCCTTGTTTGATTAACGAAAGACAAGAATTTCTCATGTTATTCACAATGGCAAAGCTTTGTGCCAAAGCAAGAACGGATTTACCAACAAGAGTAAGGTATCCGGAGCCCTAAAAGGCTTTTGTTCACTAAATTATGAAAATCCTAGAGTGCCCGAGGGGGGACTTGAACCCCCACGTCCATAAGGACACCAGATCCTAATTCTGGTGCGTCTACCAATTCCGCCACCCGGGCATTACTAAAAATTTTAAACATATAAAATAATTTGATCGAAAAAAAACTAAAATGCATCACCCAATGGTCCCTGCCAAACTCCGAAAATAATGGATGCAAGCGCGAGAGAAAGTAGCGTAATTTTAAGTAAACCTATTTTCTTAGGATCTCCCCAGGGGTCGGGTCTGGACTCACCATCTTCAAAAACGGGGAGAGGATGAAAACATATTTCACGAATCCATCCAAAATAATAGTAGATCGAAATCACAACCCCAATCACCATAGCAACGAGGGAAAAATAAAGCTTGGTTTCAAAGGCTAAGCTAAAAAGAAGTAATTTTCCTATAAAACCAGCCAAAGGGGGAATCCCAGCCAAAGATCCTAAACCAATAACGAGGACAAAACCCGCCCAAGGTTTTTTACTGGCGAGGTTCTCATAATCAGAAAATTCATGCTCGGCATCGTTCCTTACCTTGGCGATCCCCATAACCCCAAATACGGCAAAGGATGCAAGTAAATAGGTGAAAAGATAGAAAAACAAAATCCATACAGCTCGATCACTGCTCCCTGGAAGTATCATCGAAGCCATAACCGCAACCATAAGATAGCCTGCATGAGCCACGCCCGACAGACCAAGCATACGCTTGATGTTTCGTTGAGAACAAGCGGCTAAATTTCCAAAAAAGATGGTGAATGTGGCCACAAAACCAAGTAGGGGAAGAAGAAAATCACTCATTTCCGCAAAAGGCCCATTCACCAAAGTCAAAAGCACAAAAAAGCCTGCTGCCTTGGAAGAAACTGCGAGAAATGCAGTTACGGGCATTGGGGCACCATGATACACATCCGGCACCCAGATTTGAAAAGGGGCTGCACCGATCTTGAAAGCAATCCCTGAGATGATCAGGACCACTCCTGCCCGTAGAAGTAAGTGATCCGAGTTGGCAAAGATTAAGTGATACAAGCCACTGAAGGAAAATGCATCGGTAAAACCCGTGGCTGGCAGAATCGCTCCCCAAGCAACCGGATTCGAACCCACACCATACAAAAGAACAATGCCAAGGAGAAAGAGAGCCGAGCTTAGTGCACCAAAGATCAAATACTTCATCCCGGCTTCAAGGCATTGGGGAGACTCTCGGTTAAACGCTACGAGAGGATAGAAACACAAGGCAACAGTTTCCAGTGCGACAAAGACAACAATGAAGTGCTGGGCTTGACAGAGAATCATCAGTCCGGCAGTCGCAATCATGGATAAATGATGGAATTCTCCAATACGTAATTTCCTGCTTTTTAAATAAGCGTGAGCAATAATAGAAACCAGCAAGGATGATAACAAAAAGAAACTGCGCATAATATCTTGATGAATTCCATGCTTAAGCATCCCGGAGAAACTTTCACGGTCGAAGGTATGTCGCAAAAGTAGATAATCAAGAAGGTGAATTACGAGTAAGAGAAACTGAAAAAGAATCGCAAAATTTCCTGCCTTAACTTTTGCAGCGGATGATTTGGTAAATAGATCAATACCCAGTACCAGCATGGCCCCCAGACAAAGCGATAATTCAGGCCAAATTTCACTCCACAAATTGTCGTTAGCAAATGATATGTAAGTTTCCATAGCTATTGAGCCGAAGTGGGATTCTCTGATACAGACTCCTGATCCGTTGGGCAGCAGGAAGGTCTCGTAAGGAGGGCTTTTGAATCAAAATTTGAATACCGGGTGGTGATTTCTCTATCAATACGATCGGAAATTGAAAGTGGCCATAACCCGATCAAAAGAAGTGCACTTAAAATAATTGATGCGGGCAACATTTCATTAATCGATAAATCTGTGATCGGAGATTTCTTAATTTGTTGGGAAAGTTCATCCGATTCCTGCCCAAAGAAAATGCGGGCAACTGCCCGAAGGCCAAAGATAGCCGAAAGGATAATACCAAGGGCAGCAAGAACGAGATAGACTAGATTCTCACTCGACTCGCCGAGAGATAAAAAGATACCGAATTCACCCCAAAAATTTCCGAATCCTGGCAGTCCAATGGTAGCCAGAGTGGCCGCCATGCAAAAACAGGCCAGAAGGGGCGTTTTCTCCGCGAGGCCACCCATCTCCACCATTTCATCAGTTGAGGTTCTCTTACGGACGAAACTGGCCAGTAAAAACATCAGAGCCACGGAAAGTCCATGAGCACACATCAACATCACCGCAGACCCCGCACCAAGAGCACTGCATGCACCAATTCCTAAAAAGCAGTACCCCATATGCATCACAGATCCATACGAAATCATGGATTTGAAATTAGTTTGTGCAATGGTAACAAAGCCCACAATAACGATGTTCCCCAGGGCCAGCCACATGACCCAGGGACTCCAGCATTGAATTGCGTCAGGAAACAAGGGGATGGCGATCTGGATTAATCCATACAAACCAAATTTTTTCAATACCCCGGCATGAAGCATGGAAACCGAGGTGGGAGCTGCATCATAACCACGGGCAGCCCAAGTATGAAATGGAAAAAGAGCAACGAGAATTCCAAAACCCAACAGTAAAAGTCCCAAAATATTGTAGGCGGTGGAATCAAGCAATGGAGAAGCTAGAATCGCAGCGGACAAGTGGGGAAAATCAAACTTGGGTGAATCAACCAGAACATTAATAGCAACTAAACCACCAAGAGATATCAATGCCCCCAAGGTAAGATAGATCGTGATTTCAAGAGCAATGCTTCGACGATCCCGCCCCCCCCATAGACCAATCATGATGAAGGTAGGAATCAGGGCAAACTCATGGAAGAGATAATAAAAGAAAAGATCAACACTGGCGAATATCCCCATCAAGCCGCAGAGCATCAGGGAAAGGAGGGCAAGATATAAATGCATACGGTCCGCCCTTGAATGAACCGCAGCCAGACCAGCACCCAACCCGACGATGCCAGCCATCGCAAAAAGTGGACTGGACACCCCGTTCAATCCAAGATGGAAAGTAATGCCAAGTTCGTGAAGTCCCATACGTTCATAAAGGAATTCAAAACAATATCCATTTGCAGAATCAAACCTGAGAAAGAGAAGAAATCCGGCAATGCAGGGAAAACCAAACACAAGATACGCCAACTTTTTGAGTGCGGAGTCGTCTTTGGGAAATCCACATAAAAACAAGACAAATCCAAGGGCAGGTATCCCGATTGAGCCAAGTAAAAGAAAAGTATCGAAATTCATAACATGCTCCTTAGTCAAGCAGACCTGCTGAATAGAGAAGGAAACCAATCGTTCCCAGGATAAACCAAAGGGCATAAACATGAATTCTTCCGACATAACAAGCTTTGGCGAGCATAGAAAAGAGGGCGGCTATCCCTGCAGAACCTCTGACCATCAACCCCGTGATAAATAGCAATTCCAAGACCTCTAAAAATCGGGCAAAAGGGTCCTGAATTTTATCCACATAGAAACGATAAATCTCATCAAAAAACAACCTGCTTTTGCAAAGTTCAAAGAAACCAGGAAAACATTTAGACAGAGGATCATGATCCTTGACTGCACCGTAAAAGATGAGGGCAAAAATGAGACCAATGATCCATGCAGCTGTGCCAAGAACCACCATCCACATGTGACTGGGAAGGGAGGCAACTACAGAAAGATCCGATGAAAGAAAAGCTCCCAATTTATCCGGATACAAAGAAAAATAGCCACCTAGGATGGAAAATCCGGCCAGAAGAAGTAGCGGACCTGTCATGAGCAGAGAGTTCTCTTTCGCATGACTGGATGAATCGGACCTGGGTTCTCCTTCGAAAGTGATAAAGTATAAACGAAACATGTATACAGCTGTAAGGACAGCACCAGCATACAATAATACAAAGACAGGTAAGTTGAAGTTGTAAGCCCAAAGAAGTATTGCGTCCTTACTGAAGTAGCCTGACAGAAAATTAACTCCTGAAATAGCGAGAACCCCAACAAGAAAGCTAATGGCGGTAACTGGCATCCGCTTCCTTAACCCACCATACTGAAAAATATTCTGTTCGTGATGGCAGGCATGGATAACAGAGCCAGAACCCAAAAACATCAAAGCTTTGAAAAAGGCGTGGGTGGTAAGGTGGAACAAGGCCAAACCAGGGGCACCTATGCCGAAAGCTGCAGCCATATACCCAAGCTGAGAAAGGGTTGAGTAAGCAAGGATTTTTTTGATATCTTTTTGAACCAGTGCACAAAAACCTGCATAAAGCCCCATAACGGCTCCCAGTAAAGCAATTAAGGCAAGTCCTTGATCTGTGAAGAGAAAATCAATTCTTAAAAGTAAATAAACTCCGGCAGCAACCATGGTAGCAGCGTGAATCAAGGCAGAAACAGGAGTTGGTCCCGCCATGGCATCGGGAAGCCAGACATGCAGGGGAAACTGGGCGGATTTTCCGATAAAGCCACAAGCAAGTGCCAGACATAATGCAGTGGTGGTAAGATCCGGAGAGAAGTCGGATAAATCAGCCAGTTCCATCAGGTTAACCGTACCGAAGGTCCAATAGGTAAGAATGATGCCAATCAGAAAACCAAAATCCCCTACCCGATTAACTATGAAGGCTTTGCGGGATGCTTTGGCGGCTTCTTCAGTTTTAAAATAATGGGAAATTAACAAATAAGAGCTGAATCCAACTAATTCCCAGAAGACAAAGATCATAATTAGATTTTCTGCAAGGGTTATTTCGAGCATCGAAAACATGAAAATTGAAAGACCACCAAAATAACGGGGGCGTGCAGGATCATTTTCCATGTAACCAAGGCTGAATACATGAATCAAAAAGCCGATGAAGGCTACGATGAATAGAAGCAAACGAGCGGGCGAATCGACCAAAAAACCGAAGCGTAAATCCCACCCTCCCATCGAAAACCAAGTGGTGTCCCAGGTCAGTAAATCTTCTCCGGATGCAAAAATAACGATCATCGCTAGCACCAAAATGCCTCCCGCGGTACTAACAGAAAGCAAGGAGGCAAGGTTCCCCTTTTTACGGAGAAAAAGAAGGGTAACCGCTGCAGAAAGCAACGGTAGGAAAAGCATACTTAAAACATAGCTAATCATAGGTAAATTAGTTCTTAAGAAGGCTCATATCATCTGATAAAACACTTTGGCGCTTCTTGTACAAAGCAACAAGTAAAGCCAAACCAACTGCCACTTCGGCGGCTGCAACCGTCATGATAAAAAAGACAAAAATACCACCATCGAGGTTATTTCCAACACGGGAGAAAGTAAGCAGGGCGATATTAATACCGTTAAGCATTAATTCGAGTGACATCAGCATCAATAAGACATTCCTGCGAATCAATAGACCCAGAAAACCAATTCCGATAAGGAGAAAGGCAAGTATAAGAAAGTGCTCGGGAGTGATCGTTGACATCAAGCTAAAAAGAGAAATTTTTTACACATCCTCTGGGTTGGCTGTCTTTTTACTGAGAATGATTACCCCGATCATCGAAGCCAATAACATAAATCCAGAAATTTGGATGGGTAGCATATACTTGGTCATCAAACCATAACCAAAAGAAGAAACTTTGGTTGAAAAAAGAAGACGATCATCCGATGGGGCGAGAGAGTCATCAATCAAAGCGGTATCAAAGGAATTTTG
>Ga0181568_10005945_pt1 | contig 10679 bp, 8 predicted proteins | sample 101ome_20_FD_133758 | JGI IMG/M metagenome (GOLD analysis project Ga0181568, IMG submission 133758) | Coastal salt marsh microbial communities from the Groves Creek Marsh, Skidaway Island, Georgia - 101404AT metaG (megahit assembly) | ecosystem: Environmental > Aquatic > Marine > Intertidal zone...
GGACTCTAGAAAATTTAGATAACGATATCCCATGTTGTTTTCTTCACCTTCCTTTACAGCAAACGGATGCAATTGGTCTTGCCCTCGAATGTCTGGATAGAATGCTGAGACCAGCATGTATCGATGTAGGCGCAGGAGCAATTATTAGCCAAGGTAAATTCTTAGCTGCTAGGCGAGCACCTTCAGAAAAGCATGCTGGATGGTGGGAATTTCCAGGAGGGAAATTCGAACATGGCGAGGATGCTTCATCTTGTTTGATTCGAGAAATCAAAGAAGAACTAGATTTGGATATTTCCGTGCATGATGAAATAGGTAAATGGATATTTGACCATGGAGATGTAGTTGTTAGATTACATGTAATGATTTGCAAGATTATATCTGGGGATATGAAATTATCAGTACATGATAAGATACTTTGGTGCAGTGGTCCTGACCAAGTTGAATGGTTGGGCCCAGATAGAGAAATTGCCTTGGCAATCAGTGCCAAGTTACCGCATCAGCACTAGAATTCATCGAAAGGTCGTCACCAATTTTTCTAGGAATATATTCTCTGCCTTCGTGCCATGTAGCCGCTTCTAGCCAGTCCTTGACATCAGGGCCAGTTATCTCTATCAAAATCACACCTCCCAACGGTGATTCATTGGGTAATGGGAATGAAATTTTTCCTGACAAAGCAGCTTGTCTAGAAATTTCAAAAGTTGTACCAGTGTCTGTAATATTTCTTGACATGTAATCTAAAGATGTATCCAAGATAGATTGTTTGTGTAATAGGGAAATGAAATTTTCCAATGAAACGTTTTGACATGCTATCGAATCATCTTGGTCTGTTGGGAAACTAGGTTGTGGTGGTAAACCGCATGTAAATTCGGGGAAGATATTCTGAATGGATTCTAATACTAGTTCAGGGATGTCTGCAGATCTCAATTTAGATGAAACTACAACACCTAATCCTTCTCCAATTCCAGAGAGTTTTAGCCGCTCCATATTTCTAAGGAAATATAACATAGAGATTAATGTAACAGGTAAATTTGACAAATCAACTTGAAATAGGCCTGAACATGGAGATGCGGGTTTGTGCTGTATTACCCGTTCTAAATGAAGAAAAACACATTGAAAAATGCATAGATAGTTTACTTGCACAAAGTATGAAAATCGACATTTTAGTTGTTGATGGTGGGTCTACTGACCGCACACTTAAACTTCTAAAAAAGTACAAAGATAAGATAACTATCCTGAACAATCCAGAAAAGCGAGTTTCTCAAGCAAGAAATCTAGCGTTAGCCAATATTGATGATGAAGTTACTCACTTACTGGAAATAATTGGTCATTCATATGTGAATCCTGACCATGTCGAAAAAAGAGTAAATGATTTGCTAAATTTGGAGAAATCTATTGGGAAAAAGGTTGGTGCAATAGGCTGCAGAACCGAATCGGCTGAAACTACAACAGGTGTAGAAAAATGGATTGAAGGTGCTATCTCTTCTCCACTCGGCTCTGGTGGCGGTCAATTTCAAAGATTTACAGGTCGGCATCAAACCAAAATACCTGCGTTTTGTTTACACAATGTTGAGGCATTACGTGCTGTAGGCGGATGGGATAATAGATTCATCACGAGTCAAGATAGCGATTTATCGATGCGCATGTTAGCAGCTGGTTGGGAGTTATGGCGGTCTGATGTGAGTTGTGTTTACATGCACAAGCGTTCATCTCTGAAGAATTGGTGGAAGATGTCCCACAGGTATGGATTCTGGAGGACTAAAGTTCTCCTAAAACATCCTCGTCGCTTTGACGTTAGAGAAATTTTACCCATAGTAGGTTTATCATTAATATTCTTGCTAGAATTTTGGTGGTGGGCTCCAATGGTTTACCTTGTCACAATTTTGCTGACCGGAGCGGTATATGCCCCCGATAAAACAACTACTGGGCGGATTAAGTCTATGTTTGGAATTTCTTCATGTCTTGTAATTTTGCATACTGCATTCACTTTAGGACTAATCGATGGACTCATTAGGTCAGGTAAAGCACCAAATGATAGAACATAGTTAGAAAACTTTGATTCGTGATTAATGTATCCCTTGGGTTATGGCCCGACAGGCAACAGCAGTGGTTTTTCTGCTAATGCCCGTTTTTATTATTAATTCAATGCGTCTTTTTGTCACTCCTTTCAGAGAGATGCTGAAGGTCTCAATGACCCTCGATGTCAGTTTACACATAATAGGGATCTTAATTGGAATCTTTTTGTATCGCAGAACTACTTTGGTACGAGACCATGAATGGAGGAGGTCAAAGGCTGTAAAGTCGGTATCACACCATTTCAAGGCAGAGGAAGGAGGCGTTTGGGAAAAAGACATTCACATGGATTCCACTTTAAGTGACGAGGCACAATACAATTTGAAAGGCCAAGTTTCAAATGTCACACTAGGTAAGAATATTCAGGTTCAAGAAATTGAAGGCGAAGTAAATGTTGAGATGCTAATCGACTCTGATAGAGTAAGGATGGCTCAAGCCAGGGTTTCTGGAGAAGAACAATTTGATGAAAATAGTACCAATGCGACATATGGGGCAATTAGACAAGCATCTCCAATGGATAGATTTCTTGACTGGGTAGCAAATCTAAGAGGAAAGGACAGAGAAAAAGAAAGACAAGAGAGATCGCAGTCCTCAATCGAATCAAGAAGCCAAGAATCTCCAGTAATAGCCCAAAGGCCAATTGCTCCTATCAATCCGATTCCTACAGACCGAAAGAATCCAAGGCCTATGGAAATCTCTTCAATGACAGATGATGGGATGCAGACAATAAATATCGAAGCAAATAACGAAATTCAACCAGCAATAAGAGAACCGACTATGGAGGAATTAGCATACGGAATTCCCCAAAATGTCCCTGCAACAAATGTAGCATCGGCATCCAATTTCCAACCACAACCAACCTGTCGAACCTGTAATTCTCCAAATCCTGTTGGGGAAAGATTTTGTTCGAATTGTGGTAGCAATCTTTAGCGTTGTAATGAAAAACCCCCTACTCTCCCCGTGTAATAATCGAAGTGGTTTCTATGAGTGAAAAGCGAGACTACTATGAAGTCTTAGGCGTTTCAAGAGATGCGAGTGAAAAGGATTTGAAAAGTGCATTTCGCTCATTGGCAAGGAAATATCATCCTGACAAAAATGATTCACCAGATGCGGATGAAAAATTCAAGGAGATTCAAGAGGCATATGCGGTTCTTTCGGATGCTGAAAAAAGAAGAAATTATGACCGCTTTGGACATAATGCTCCTGGCGGTTCACCATTTGGTCCTGGTGGATTTCAAGGATTTAACATAAATCTTGATGACATCCTTGGGGGTGACTTCTTTTCCAATATTTTTGGAGGTGGTCGAAGAAGGTCTACTCAGAGACAAGGCCATGACATTTTGATTCGTCACAATATCTCTATCAAGGCCGTATTTAATGGAAGCAAAGAGGAGATTGAAGCGGATTTACCTAATCACTGCTCTGATTGTGATGGAACTGGAGCAAAAGATGGTATTACTGAAACATGTGAAGATTGTAATGGAAATGGCCAAGTCAGGGTTCGTCAACAGATAGGTCCATTTGTTCAGGATTCAATTTCACCTTGTAATAGTTGTAGTGGAACTGGTAAGATTCCGAAGTCCAGATGCAAAACATGTGCAGGTGATGGTATAATCTCTGAATCGCAAACCATTCGTTTTGATGTTCCCAAGGGAGCGAATGACGGCTTACGATTGAGAATGCGTGGAAAAGGTCAACCTGCGCCTAATGGTAATGGAATTCCAGGAGATCTGTACATAGAATTGAATGTAGAGGAACATTCATGGTTTGAAAGAAATGGAATGGATTTGATAATGTCATTACCATTGAGTTTTACCGACCTAGCATTAGGGACGGAAATTATGATTCCACACATCGATGAAAAGGATTTGGTGATAAAAGTACCATCAGGAACCAATTCTGGGGATACTATAACCATTAATGGAAGAGGGCTTCCATCAAGTCGTGGAGTTGGACGAGGTGATGTTGTCATTCTCTGTAAATTATTCATGCCTAAAAAGTTGGATAAAGGCACTAAGAAAACTCTTGAAACATTAAGGGATTCACTCAATGGTGGAAGAGATATTATTGACAAAATAGTAGAAGATGCAGAAGATAGAAGAAGTTGATTATTCTTCTTCACTTGATATTACAATCGATTTGCTAGGCTTAGCAGCAATCGGTTCATTATTGATTAATCCAGACAAATGAACATCTAGAGAGTTTGACTTACCCTCTAAATTCAATTTAATGAAAATGCGAGAATCTTTTGAAATTGTATCCAAGAAAATTTCATCCTTTCTGAACAAAAGCCTTGGTTCCACCTTTACTATCTTCCAAGCCTGACCTTCTGGTGCTTCAAATCTTATAGCTGCAACGCTCCATTCAGAATCAGTAGGTCTGATTCCAATTAACATAGGAATTGAATTATCATTTGACAATCTTCTGTCTAATCGCCATAAAGCCAGATCTATCCCGCTTGTTAGATGTCTGAGTTCAGGCGTCCCCCAAACTCTTAGCGAATCTTCCCATTCAAGGGATGACATTGTTCTGAGGGCTCTGGAAATATCTGCATCAATGTTTTCTCCCTTATCCAATCTCTCACTCAACCATGCGAGACGATTTTTCTTACTTGCAAATTCTTCAGCAAATTCTTTGTCTTTTTTTACCTTGATAAAGAATATCAAGAATGGAATAATCATTAAGGCTCCCATTAGTAAGTAAAATACATCTGCAGCACTCTTTACTTCATCTGAAGGTGGGAACCATGGCTCCTCTCCTTCATCGATTACGGCAGTGGTTATCCTGATTGTCCATTCCACAGGTTCGGCATTAGGATCGAGTGCTTCGGAACCGTTTACATGTTGAATTCTGATGAAATGTGTGCCTCTTCCAACTTCCAAGGAAGCTCGAATATCATTCATCGAGTAAGTTTTTGTAACTACGTCTAGTTCTTGCCATGTATTTTGGTCAATGTCCCAAATGGTTAATTCGAGATCATATATGTCTCCTTCAACTGTAACATCGACTAAATGAATAGATTCATTCCAACCTGTCGTTTCAATACGAAGAATATCCCTGTAGTCTTCCATGTGCAGAGTCAATTCACCGGATTCAATGCTTCCATCCATAGCAATTAGTGGATAACTGGAATTGTCACTAGTAGATGTTAATGGCCTCAGGCTGGGAGCATCGGATTCCCAATTTGCATCAAAGTGTCGAAATCTAGACATCGAAGCGAACCAAATGCATTCACAATTCCATTGAAACTCGATGTATTCCGACTGTGTTATTGATTTTATTCTATCTCCTACGACGGCGTTGGTCCAATCGGTTGAATAATTTTCACTGTAAATAATTCTGTATTTCAAATTCACAGGATTCATCTCGACATCGACTGAATTAGTTACTACCAATGATTCAAACGATGATAGTTGATAATTGAAATTCATCATGCCTACACCAGTTATTGAATCGAGGTGGGTTAAAGGAATAAGATTCTCGAATTCAAACAATTCTGCACGCATGGCCCAAACAGTATCGGGTGATGGGCTAGTGACTGAAACAACAACTCTGCCATCTTCATCGATTGGCATAATGACTTTGTAGTCGGAATCGATTGATGTGTTTACATTCAGGTCGATTTCACTCTCTAAGGTTTCAGTAGTCAAATTTTGAAAGTAAAACTTCACATTTATTGCACCAGATGAAGCAATTAATGAGTTTACAAGAGTTTGACCTGAATTCACATCGATAACAAAAACATCGGCTGAATCTTCTACGAGGTCACCAGAAATATAGGTCCCATTACATCCTAAACTGAAACCTGTAATTATACAAGGTACAGTATCGATGCTCTCACTAAATGTCCCAGGTCCAGGTCTAAGATTAGGCAACTCTTCGGTTAATGGTACAACTCCTTGGCACTCATCAACATCTTGAATAACTAGAGTGTAATTTCCTGCCTCAATTTCTGAATCGAAGTCGGTAGAATTGAATAATTCATGTCCGGTTGAATTGATCAATATCGCAGTAGAATCATCACAATCAAACCAAATTTTCCCGTCAACAGCTTCGATTTGTGTATAATATACACCAGCGGATGATAAAGGAAGTAGGAAAAGGGATAGCAATACCAACGCTAATCTTGTTCCCATAAACAACTGCGTGCACTCATTAGACTTCAAATGATTCAAGACATACTTACTTTTCGATGGTAATATGGCGGGAATTGGACGCACCGTAATTTCCCGACAAAGGTATGCCAGAATTTGGGGATTGGGGGACAGAAAAAATCCTATAGCGCATACTCCCAGTTTGATAATCAATCCCACAGAAGATTTCTCTGTCGATTATGCTCCGTTTGAAATTAGTTCTGATGGTCAGATTCCAAGAGGAATCACAATAAGTTCACGCGGCCCATTTGCTCCATGGATAACCGAGGAAAACAGCCCAGTAATGTCAGCCTCGATTGGTCATGTTTTGCCTCCTTCTTTTGAGGAGGCTGATGCTGGTCAGTCGGCGAGTAAAGGAGATGTCCTACCGATTTCTTGGCAGGCAATGAATCACGATGAAGATTTAATAAATCCTGATTTAGACCCAATTGTAGTTGTTTTAACAGATGCTTTACAATTAGCAAACAGGCCGGGAAAGTTAGTTGAAGCAATTGTAAAAATCAAACATATTTTCCCATCTTCTTTGCTTTGGGCTCCAGGAATTTCTGGACCCGATAATTGTGCAGTATTGGCTTGGTTTGGAGTTGATTTATTCGATACTATTCGCTCTTCTCAAGCAAAATCCGCAGGTGCTATTTTGACTTGGAACGGGCCACGAACAATGGATTCTAAAAGCATTAATCATTGGGAAAACTCCCTTGATGAGGTACGGTCAGCTATAGACGATAACCGGCTTAGAGATTTAGCTGTAGCCCAATCTTTGAATAGCCCGAGGTTGGTCGAACACATGAGGTATCATGATAAGATAGTTCAACAGCAGGATGGAATTCTTTCAAGAATAGTAGAAAACAATCGAATATTGCAAATAAATTCTGTCGAGTCACACAACGACCCAATAATCGATGATTGGGTGAACTTCATGATTAATTCATATCAAGCACCAAACAACCTTGATGATGTTTTGATCTTGCTACCGTGTTCAGCAAGAAAACCATATTCGAGTTCTAAATCGCATAAGGCATTCAGAAACGCAATTTCCCATAACGCTGCTCACGAAGTAATGATAACATCTCCTCTTGGATTGGTTCCGAGAGACCTTGAGGATACTTGGCCAGCAGCATATTACGATATTCCAGTGACGGGAGACTGGACTAACGATGAAAAAGAGCGGGTCGAAAATATGCTTGAAGCTTTGATTTCAAGACACAATTATCGTATAATAATCAACCACTCATCCATGAATTTTCAATGCGGAATTCCGATTATCAATACAAGGCTAGGAGACGGCGCGACTAGCAAAACTGCACTTGAGCGACTAAGTCAGGCTGTGATTGATAATATCAGGTCGAAAAAGCGTAATGGAACCATAGTCAATCTAGAGAAGTATCGTTCGATATCTAGATTACAATATCTAGCAGACACTTGGTTAGACGGTTGCGAAATAAGTGGAAGGTTTCCTAGGTGGAAGATAATGCGAGATGGCAATCAAATTGCAATGTGGGCTCCTGAGCGTGGAAGTTTTTCGTTCTCTAAGGCTGGTATCCATATTTTGGATGAAACAAATACTCTAAGGCGATTGGAAATCCATGAAACAGAAAAATGGAAAGGAGATATAACTTTGAATATTTTGAAATCTTTTGATCCAGCAATACGGTACGGGGAAGATATTTTAGTCATGCAAGCCGGTAAATGCATTGGTTCTGCTCGAGCACTAGCACCCGCTTGGGAATGGAAGAGTACTCCAGGTAGACTTGCCAAAATGCACCAAAGGTTGTAATTCCTAGCCAAATTGCCATGCGTAGCGGTTAATAATAGGTGACAGGTCGGCAACTTGCTCGGAGGTACCGATATGGCACGTATGTACGCTAGGAGAAAAGGAAAGTCCGGTTCAACAAAGCCTCATAATGCAGGCTCTCCAGATTGGGCAAATTCAGACTCTAAAGAGGTCACTAATCTAATTATTGAACTAGGAAAGGCAGGTCATTCCTCTGCACAAATAGGTACTATTCTAAGAGACCAACACGCAGTTCCTGACGTACGCGCAGTTTTGGATGGAAAGCGAATTGGTACTGTCCTTGCCGAGAATGGAATCGGTGGAACTTATCCAGAAGATATTATGAATCTAATGAGAAAGGCTGTCGGAATCATTGAACACATTGGTTCTGGAAATCATAAGGACCTTCACAACAAGCGTGCTTTGGAACTAACAGAGGCAAAGATTCGCCGTCTTGCTAAGTACTACATCGGGGAAGGAAAACTACCTTCCGACTGGAAGTACAAGAGAGACCAACTAAGATTGATGGTTGAGTAGATTCACACTCAACTTCATGAACCCCTGTCCCCACGTGGCACTAAGGTGGAAACTTGAAGAACTTGCTTGATTGTCCAATTTTTTCAGGTCAACAGGAAGTTATTTCACAAATATCCAGAATTTTACAACAATCCAATGTCGTGCAAATAGTCACTCCTGCTGAATTGCAAGGCGTTCTTTCAATGATTCAACTCGAAGCATCTCTTCTTGATTCTGGAATAAATTACCGTAGAAAAATACTTCCAGCTCGAAAACATGTTGTTGCTGGTGAGTTATCATTACCTGATTTAGAAGGATTGATTGTTTTAATTAATCCATTTGCAGAACCAAGTTCTAAATTAGCCATTAGCGATGAAAAGATATTGATTAATCCAATTTTTTCTGAATTCGAAACCGAGGGTTCGAAAAATCCTCATCAAGGTACATTGGATTGTGTAGCAATATGCTCTTCAATTGCGGCTCATATTTCTCCTGATGGTGCAAGAGTTAGAAAAGTAAGGCCGCTCACTATCTCTGGAAATTGGTTACGGCAAGGAGTCGAAATTAACTACGACCCCGTTTATTCATTATTACGAGATCATTTGAATCGAGAGGGTACATTAGATGTAAGGCCTATCGTTGAGGTAGACGAATTAGCAGATGATATGATTCCAGATTTTTCATCTAGGATGTTGAACAAGTTAGCAAAACGATGGGACGAAATGGACTTTGATAACAGATCATCTGCACTTAGTGAATTGATACTCCCTGTTCTTAGAAATTCGAAGATTTCTACTATGCGTATTGAGGAATTAATTTGGCATAGGTTGATTATTCCTGGCTGTGCACTGGATATCGCTAGCCAACTTCATCGTGCAACAAATGAATGGCCTGACGATGATGAAAAAGCAAGATTACATGCAAGTTTAGTTGCAGATAAATTATTGATTGAAGGCCACTTCTAATCATTCAACGATTTTCAATACCCGACTGCAACCTGTGCATGCCATTCTATATGGTCTTTCATTAGATGTGATGTAATTAGGTGTTTCACAAGCGGGGCAATCTATTACTGGATAAGTTGCTTGTTCGAGTTGAGCAATTTTTTGTTTTGATTTGGGTGTAGTGACGGCAGTAATTATCCAAATAGTAGAGGTGACTGAAGCCAACACTCCGATTATGAAAGGAGGGTATGCTAGATACAAAGCGACAATAATAACTGGAATCAGTGACATCTCTACCCAGATAACTGTACGTTTCTTGGTTCTGGTTAATTTGAGGGAAAAGAATAATCCAGCTAAAATTACTGTTATTGTGACTATAGTTAATGAAAGTGGAGCGTTGAGTGGATTGGTTGAAGGTAAAGCCTCGATTGCGAATGTGGTGCGTGGGCTAATATCTTCTGCGCTAAGGGTAATAGTCTCGCCTAATGGAGTTCGTCTTTGAACAAGATTAAGGGAGTCCTCTCCATTTAGGGAAGCACCAGTCAAACTAGTCAACATACTTGTTTCGATGTTGATATTTAGGTCATATGATTCGAAGGTAGGCATTTGTTGATTAAATCGGACAAAATTTCTTAGGATGTTCGAAACACGATTTTCCTCGATTATCTGTACGGTTGAAATTTTCAATGTGACTGGATGAGGAACGACTTTTAATTCACCTTGTAGGTCAAGAGAAAATCTTGCACTTTCCAATTCTGAAAAATCAGTTCCTAGCAATTCCTCTAACTCGATGTCTAGACCTTCGTACATGTATGTTGTTGCTAGACCACTTGCCAATTGGTTTTGGAATTCATTAACTTCGACTCCGTCGATTCTTTTGTTTCTTCTGTCGTCGTCACTGACCATACCCTCGCTGAACATTGCAATTGGTGTGGATAATGAAGAATCATCATTTCCGATATTATCTAGTCCCCAACGCATCCAATATGCGATTTCTTGGTCCATACTCAATGATATTGATTTTCTCATCACCAAGAAATCATCTTCGTTTTGCAATTGCATGTCAATATTAACAGCCAAATTTGAGCCAACACCATCTGAGCGAAGCGGTTCATCTTGAGGATAGAATCCGCCTCCGCCAGAACCCCCCGTTTCAACTGGATAAATCACGAAATCAGCAATACCTGATCTCACAGGGCTAATTGTCTGAATTTGTATGTA
>Ga0181568_10005948_pt1 | contig 10674 bp, 7 predicted proteins | sample 101ome_20_FD_133758 | JGI IMG/M metagenome (GOLD analysis project Ga0181568, IMG submission 133758) | Coastal salt marsh microbial communities from the Groves Creek Marsh, Skidaway Island, Georgia - 101404AT metaG (megahit assembly) | ecosystem: Environmental > Aquatic > Marine > Intertidal zone...
GAACTCGCCTCGATGCTGGAGATCTCGCGCAGCACCGTCACGCTTGCCTACCAGCGCCTGGTCGATGAAGGGTACCTGATCAGTAAAGAGCGCCAGGGATATTTCGCCAATGCTGAGTTGATCAAAGCCGCCTCCACTGATCAGCGCACGGACCTGAATACAGCATCCGAGCGATTCGACTGGGAGTCCAGGCTGAAGTATCGGGTCTCCCGCCAACGACACATTCACAAACCAGCGGACTGGTACCAATACGCCTACCCTTTCATTTTCGGCCAGGTCGACGCGGATTTGATGCCACTTTCTGAGTGGAGAGAGTGCCTGCGTTATGCCCAGGGGTCACGCAACTTCACCCGGGGCGGCTACGACCTGCTCGACCAGGACGACCCGTCACTGGTCGAGCAACTCAGGCTGCGGGTCCTGCCTCAACGCGGAATCTGGTGCCATGATGAAAATATTCTGGTCACACTCGGTGCCCAGAATGCCCTCGCGCTTGTTGCCAAACTGCTGATCAAAACCGATAGCATTATTGGCATCGAGAACCCTGGGTACCCGGATGCGAGGAATCTGTTTCAGCTTGAATCGTCGAATGTGAGACTGCTTGACGTCGATGCTGACGGTCTGGTGATCAACGACAGACTGGACGAGTGCGACTATCTTTACGTCACCCCGAGTTTTCAGTCTCCGACGACGGCGACGCTGAGCCCATCGAGGCGCACTGAGCTGCTGTGCAAGGCAGCAGATAAGAATATCGTCATCATCGAGGATGACTACGAGTCAGAGGCCGCTTTTGGCGATGAGCCCATCCCATCGTTGAAAAGTGTCGACGCGAACAATTGCGTCATCTACTGCGGCAGCCTGTCTAAGTCACTGGCACCGGGTCTGCGGATTGGTTTCATCGTCGCCGATGGGACCCTTATCAGCGAGGCCAGGGCGCTGCGACGGCTCACCGTCAGGCATCCACCGCCGCTGATTGAAGCGACAGTCGCCCGTTTCATCGAACTCGGTCACTATGATTCTCACCTCAATCGCCTGTCCAAAACCTACCGTCAACGCTGGTCAGTCATGACAGAAGCGCTGGATGAACACTTTCCAGACGAAGACCGGCGGCGGACTTTTGGTGGCACCTCTTTCTGGATTGACACAAAAGGCCAGCTAGATACAGAGCAACTCGCCGTCAGCGCCGGTCGGAAAGGCGTGTTGATTGAGCCTGGGACCGTCCACTTCGGAGACAATTATCCAAGGCGCGACTGCTTCCGACTGGGCTTCTCGGCCATCAACACTGAAAAAATCAGACCGGGCGTTGAAATCCTCGCCAGTATCATTGGCCTCTGATCCATAAAACCTGGACTGAACACCGAATCGTGTCTGGTCTGATCGAGTTGCTGCATCTGGCCCTATCGAACCCACACCCTTTCATCTATCGTGAAATTTGAGCAAATCCTGCCTCAAAATGACGACGACTATGAGTCAGCCATGTTTCACCGCGGAGACAAAAACCATAAGTTTTGGGAGAAAAGAAATAATGCTAACCCGATTTAAGGCCATTTCGGCCGCCCTCGCAGGGAGTCTCAGCCTATTGGCCGGCAGCGGTTTTGCCGCAGAGGGAGGCGCTATCGAAGAAATTATCGTTACGGCTGAACGTCGCGCTGAGAGCTTGCAGAGCGTTCCGGTCGCCGTAACCGCCTTTACCGGCGAAGAAATGGATGCCCAGGGCATCGTCGACATCAAAGGCATTACTGAAAGAACACCAGGCTTCACCATGGGCGTATTCAACCCTGGTCAGCCACAGTTCTATATTCGAGGTATTGGCTCGAATGAAGATGGCGCTGGCGGCGACCAGTCAGTCATTGTCTTCGTCGATGAAGTCTATATCGGCCGCTCTGCCGGTTCCGACTTTGACCTTTTCGACCTGGAGCGGGTCGAAGTGCTGCGGGGTCCACAGGGTACCCTGTTTGGCAAAAACGTGATCGGCGGTGCTGTCAGCCTGATCACCAGGAAGCCAACCGAGGAGACCAGAATCAAATTTGAAGGCACGGTCGGCAACCTCGACGAAAGATCGCTGCGAGGTCTGATCAGCGGTGAGATCGCTGAAAACGTCTACGGCAAGGTCTCTTTTTCCAGCCGCCGCCGTGATGGCTACGTGGATTCACGCATTGATGAGTTTCCGCAATTTTTTACCGATACCAGTGTCGACGACCAGCATGACGTCAACACCGACAGCCTGAGAGCTGCGCTGCGTCTGACACCAACCGATCGACTGGAAATCAATCTGACAGCAAACTACTCCACCATGGACCGCGCCGGTCCCACTTACATTGCTGTTGGCCCCGGCGGTATACCGTATGGCGCAAATGCCTCCCTGGATCCAAACTATGGAGACGACATCCATGAGAATTTCGTTGAAGACCCGGGCTCTTCAGAGACCGATATCTTTGGATTGACGGCACGATTTGACTACGACCTGACAGATTCGATCACCTTTACCTCGTTGACGTCTTTCCGGAACGTCGACTCCGAACAGGACTGGGCACTGTCCACGCCAAATCTCAGCACCCTGTTTCTGTCAGGCGGTGCTGTACCGCTCTATCTCGTCGGCAACAATAATTACACCGATGAGTCGGACACCTTCACACACGAATTCAGGCTGACCGGCAATACCGACAGACTGTTCTGGGTTACCGGCCTCTACTACATGACGGAAGAGACCGATCGCTTTGAAACGTCATCAGTCGGTCTGCTCTTCCCAGGCGGCTTCGGTATTCCCGGGAGCTTCCCCGGTGTCGAGCCTGGCGATGATCAGGGCAACGAAACTACCAGCTACTCTTTCTTCGGTCAGTTCACCTACAACATTACCGATAGCCTGGCGGTCACACTGGGTGGACGTCAGTCTTACGACGAAAAAGACATCACGCGTGTGGGCACACCCAGCCCACTCTCCGCCAACCGTAACTTCAACTTCAAGACAGGCGAAGACTGGGACGCGTTCACCGGCAAGTTCGGCATCGAGTGGCAGGCAACAGATGATGCCTTCCTCTACGCAACAGTTTCCGAGGGCTACAAGGCGGGCGGCTACCAGGGTTTGGCGGCAACCGAATTGATCGCAATCACGCCGTTTGACCCGGAAGAGGCCACACTCTATGAAATCGGGGCTAAAACCGAATGGTTTGACAACCGCCTGCGGCTCAACCTGGCTGTTTTCGAAACAGACTATACCGATCTGCAGATTCTACAGTTGCTGGTTGAAGAGTCAGCACCCTTCGGCACTGGCGGACAACTGATTACCCAGAACGCAGCCGATGCTGATATCAAGGGCTATGAACTCGAGTTTGTTATCGCACCAACGGATAACCTGACCATATCCGGGTCTTATACACACCTGGATACCGAGTTCGCCAACTTCTTCACACCAGCAGGGTTCAGACCGCCGGATGGTGGCGCTGGCACGACAACAGATCGAACCGGTAACGATTTAAGGAACGCCCCTGACACAGCCTACAATATCCTGGCCCGCTACCGAATGGATCTTTCCAACGGCGGCATGCTGACCTGGCAGGCGGACTGGCGTCACAAGGACAAGGTCTACCAGGACCCGGACCTCTTCGAATTTGCCGCGGTCCCTGAGTACGACGTGCTCGACCTTCGAATCAGCTACCTGTGGCCCAACGGCAATCTGGAAACGACGCTCTGGTCCCGCAACGCCGATGACGAAGAGTACTTCCTTCATAACTGGCCCCTCCAGGGCAGCGGACAGGCAACTCCGGCCCCGCCCAGGACCTATGGTCTGACAGTCACCTGGAACTACGGCGACTGAGTCAGCATTCGACACAAAGCCAGGTCGGGTAGTCACCTGACCTGGCTTTTTTTTTGCTGAATTGCACCGATGACACGGCGAGCGTTTAATCTACCCACTCAGCTAAGCTTCCTGCTGGTGCCACTGCCCGTCCTCATTTTTATCGGCAATCCAGCGATCGGCCTTATAGCCGGCTCAGCACTATCGCTCAGCTTCAACGCCAGAATCATTCCCGCATCGGACAAGATTGGTAAGTATGCCCTGCAGACCGCTATTGTCCTGCTGGGGTTGAAACTGAATGCCACAAAACTCATCGAAATCAGCTCAGATTACAGCCTGTTAGTGACGGCATACGTTATCCTGACGCTCAGCCTTGGCCTGGTTCTGGGCAGAATGCTGAATAATGACAATCACTCCAGCCAGCTGATCAGCAGTGGTACCGCGATCTGTGGCGGGACAACGATTGCCAGCCTTTCACCGGTCATTCGAGCGACACCCGAACAGACAGCTGTAGCGCTGACCCTGGTCTTTATGCTGAATGCCGTTGCCCTCTTCAGCTACCCCTATATCGGCCAGTACCTGCAGCTGACTCAGGAACAGTTTGGCATCTGGTGTGCGCTGTCGATACATGACACGGCATCGGTCGTCGCCACCGCTTTCATTTATGGCAATGACAGTGGCGAAATCGCAACCACACTGAAACTGGGCCGCACCTTGTGGCTGATTCCTCTCCTTGTCGTTGCCAGCATTCTGCAGAAACAGCAAGAAACTAAAGTTCGTCTGCCCGTATTCGTCCTGCTCTTTGTCATGAGCGCAGTTTGCGGCAGCTTCATTCAATTCCCTGCCTGGTTGCTGGAGGCAGTCACGTTTACGAGCAAAGCACTACTTGTGCTGGCGTTGTACTGTATTGGTACTGACATTACACGCGATACCCTTGGCCAGCTGAGGGGACCCGCGGTCTTGCATGGGTTGTTGCTCTGGCTGCTCGTGGTACCTCTAACGCTGGGTGCCGTCTACTACCTCGTTTAAGTGAACCAGGTTGCGTCCAGTATATTCCAGTCAGTTATTATCCTAGTCTATTTTATTACTTAACAGCATGCGCCGAGACTGCCTACAATCGCCCCATGACGATCATGAAGACCAAAATGGATGCGGCCACCATTGTTGCGCTGGTGACTTTTGCGGTCTTCGCCTTCGCGCCGTTTGTCTCCTGACACCCTCTCATTCGGCCTGCGCTTCAACCACTGAATATTGTATGGTTGGCCTGTGAGCAGGCAAAACGAGTTCCCCAGACGACAGTTTTTGAAAGGATCCGGCCAGATCGCGATGGCGACCGGCTTTGCCCTGTCGCCGCTTACCGGTCTACTGGCCAGCGGCACAGACAATGCCGTTCCTGAAAAATCAGGCTTGCGAATTCTCAACGACCGACCACTCAACGCCGAGGTCTTACCGCACCTGCTCGCAGATGCAGTGACCCCCACGAAACACTTCTTTATTCGTAACAATGGTATACCTCCCACGAAGGTCAACACCGAGCAATGGCGACTCCGCATTGGTGGTGAGTCAGCGAAGAGAGCACTGAACCTGTCGATTGCAGACCTTCGTTCGCGGTATGAACACGTCAGTCTGCAACTCACTCTGGAATGCGGAGGTAACGGCCGCGCAGAATTCAACCCGTCAGTACCCGGCAACCAGTGGACTCTTGGCGCGGTGGGGTGTCCCCTATGGCACGGAGTTCGTCTAAGGGACGTATTGCATGACGCCGGCATCAAAGACGATGCCGTATACCTCGGGTACCACGGTGCTGACACTCATCTGAGCGGAGACCCAACCCGGGAAGTCATCTCCCGCGGTATACCGATCGAAAAGGCGCTTGCTGACGACGCTATCATCGCCTGGGGTATGAACCATGGTGAGCTTCATCCGATGAACGGCCACCCCCTCAGACTGGTGATTGCCGGTTGGCCCGCGAGCGTATCAGGCAAGTGGCTGAACGGCCTGAGCATCAGGAACAAGGTGCATGACGGGGCGAAAATGGGCGGGAAATCCTATCGCGTTCCTGCAAACCCCATCGCACCCGGTAGTTCGGTTGAAGATGCGAACATGAAAATTATCGAAGCGATGCCGGTCAAATCTCTCATCACTGCTCCACGGACTGGCCTGATGCACAGGCATTCCGAACCCCTGAAAGTTTCCGGTCATGCCTGGGTCGGTGATGCAGAAGTCGCGGCTGTCGATCTATCGATAGATTTCGGACAGCGCTGGCAAGCCGCACGCTTAACCCGGCCCGTCAATCGCGGCGCGTGGCAGCACTTCAGTGCGGATCTCAATTTCACAGGCAGCGGCTACCACGAAGTCTGGGCACGGGCGACAGACAGTCACGGTTTATCACAACCGATGGTATTACCAGGCTGGAATCCCAAGGGTTACCTGAACAATGCGTGCCATCGTATTGCTGTCCATGTGGCGTAGAAGCAGCCTGCTCTGGCTCTTCTGTGCGACTGGCGCGATTGCCGACGTCGATCCGACGACCGGATTAATCAAAGCCGATGCGCATGACATCGTCAGTGCAAATTGCCTGCCCTGCCATTCCTCTGATTTGATTACCCAGAACAGCATGACGAGAGCCCAGTGGCTCGAGGCGATCCGTTATATGCAGAATAATCACAACCTCTGGCCCCTGAATCGTCAGGAAGTTGTCATCCTGGATTACCTGGAACAGAACTATGGCCCGAAAACCGGCGGCGAGCGGCGACGCAAGAACCTGCCCTACTACGACGAATGATGGTGAATCAAAACCACGTGAGAAATACCTATGCCTGAAACTGAACAGCTGCTGGACTCGGCATACGAGCTGAGCCAGGAATTTTACGAACGTGCTGACGAAATAGAATCTGCACGCCGACTGCCGCCGGATGTATCTGAAAAACTGGCGCAGGCAGGTTTTTACCGCATGGGGGCACCGCGGTGCGTAGGTGGACTCGAAACTCCGCCTCCTGTCAGCAGCGAGGTGATCGAAATCCTGGCGCGGGGCGACGCATCCTGTGCCTGGGTCACATTCATTGGCGTGACTTCGTACACTACGCTTTCAGCACTCCCGGCTGCTGTCGGTAAAAAGGTGCTCAGCGACCCCGCTACACTATTGACGGGTGTGTTCGCGCCAACGGCAACCGCTGAAAAAGTGGATGGGGGGTTCCGGGTCTCCGGTCGCTGGCAATGGGGCTCAGGCAGCCAGAATGCGCAGTGGATACTAGGCGGCGCCATGCTGAGTGAAAACGGCGAGCCAATGCTGGATAGAAATGGTCAGCCACGCAGTACGATGGTACTCATGCCATCGAGTCAGGTGGAGTACCTCGATACCTGGCATGTGTCCGGTTTATGCGGCTCAGGCAGCCTGGACTACCAGGTTGAAAACCTGCTGGTGCCCGAAGAACACGTTGTCGGCTACTCGAGGACAGACAGGGTGCCAGTGACGCCGTTGTTCGCCTTCCCTAACTTTACGTTTCTCGCGCTCGGGATCGGTGCCGTCAGCATGGGTATTGCGCGCGCGGCCATTGATGAACTCATCGAACTCGCTCGATCGAAGAAGCGGGTTGGTGCGAAGCAGACTATCTCTGAACAGCAGATCGCCCAGGTCAAACTGGCACAGGCAGAAGCAGATCTTCGTTCTGCCCGGGCGTTTTATTACGAGAGCCTGGAAGCGGCCTGGCAGTGTGCGATGAACGGTCAGAAAGTAAATATTGAGCAACGTCGCGATCTACGGCTGGCAACGACCAACGCCGTCTTGAAAAGTGTCGGTGTTGTAGAAGAGATGTGCAACCTCGGTGGTGGCAGCGCCGTTTACCGGACTTCTCGCCTGCAGCGTTACTTCCGCGACATCAATGTCGCTAAGACCCACATCATGGTATCCCAACAAACCCTGGAGATTGCTGGGTCATTGTTCTTCGGTCTCGAACCCAATGTTTCCAGATTCTAGCATTCTGACCAGCGGGTATTAACTGACAGTTAATCCTTAGCCACCTTGAAATTATCGCCGAGAGCCGACCGATGCAAACAACCCCGGAACACCTCAAAACAGCTTATCGCGACGCCGGCTGGTGGGGCGATGAAACGCTCAGCGACTGGCTGCAGCAGGCCGTCGATGAAAAACCTAAAATCATGGCAATCATTGATCAGCCAGATCGTTCAAACATCACAGACGGACCGGCACAGAGGCTGAGCTACCGGGCACTCAATGATCGCGTTGAGTCGCTCGCTGCAAGATTTTTTGATGCAGGCCTGCGTGCAGACGACATCGTGATGGTGCAACTACCGAACATTGCGGAACTCGTTGTGACTTATTTCGCCCTGGATCGCCTTGGCGTCATCGTCAGCCCCATGCCTGTCCAGTACGGGCCATTTGAGTTGCAACACGCTATCCAGGCACTGGAACCTGCAGGTTTCATCACCGTGCGGCGATTGAAAAATCAGGATTATCTTGCTGAAAGGGTAGCGGTCTTCCAGGATGTCTGTACCGTTTTCTGCTTTGGCGACGATGTACCCGAAGATTGTGCACCCTTGAGCCTGACTGGCAGCCGTTCTGAAGATTGTCGCACTTACACTGATGAGCTTGATCGCAGTGCCGATGATATCTTCACGATCTGTTGGACATCAGGCACCACCGGTCAACCCAAAGGCGTCCCCCGTAGTCACAACCACTGGCGAATATCCGGTCTGGCAACCACAGACGCAGCTGATATATCAGGCACCGATATCCTGCTGAACCCATTCCCCCTCGTTAACATGGCAGCCATCGGTGGGTTCCTGTTCCCCTGGATAACAAGTCAATGCACACTCGTCCTGCATCACCCCTTTGAGTTACCCCTGTTTTTACAGCAGATACAGGCAGAAAAAGTCTCCTATACCATAGCACCGCCGGCAGTCCTGACAATGCTGCTCAATGAGAAGCCGATTCTGGACGCTGCTGACTTGTCCAGCATCCGGGCCATTGGCTCCGGAGGTGCACCACTCAGCGAATGGATGGTGAGCACATTTCAAAACGACTACAACATCATCGTCGCCAACATTTTTGGCTCCAATGAAGGTTTGTGCCTCGCTTCCGGTGGTGCCGACCTGCCTGACCCGGCGGATCGAGCCAAGTACTTCCCAAGATTTGGCGTTGCAGACAAGACCTGGCGCGCCCGCGTCGGCGCCATGACACAAACGAGGCTGGTAGATCTTGAAACTCGCGCTATCGTTGATCAACCCGGTGTCCGGGCGGAACTGGAAATCGCCGGCCCCTCTGTGTTCGACGGATACTGGCAGGCAGAGGCGACTAATGCAGAGGTGTTTTCAGGAGATGGCTTCTTCAGAACAGGAGATGTTTTCGAAATACCCGAGGAACCTGAGAAGTCTGACTTCTATCGGTTTGTCGGCCGCTCCAAGGATATTATTGTCCGTGGCGGCATGAAGATCTCACCCGACGAAATCGACAACGTACTGGCAGGCCATCCGCGAGTAGGCGCTGTGGCGGTCACAGGTTATGAAGACCCCGTGCTTGGTGAGCGAATCGGCGTTGCCGTGGTGCCTCAACCCGGTCAGGCAATTTCTCTCGACGATCTGACCGATTACCTGAGGCAACAGGGCCTGGCAATCTTCAAGTTGCCCGAAAGACTCATTGAGGTCGATGCACTGCCGATGAATGCGACCGGCAAAGTCCTGCGGGCCGAGCTGCGCAAGCAGTTTGAAGCCTGATGACTGAGGTGCACAATGCGGCCGCTATAACATTACCAACGTGCAGACCGAGGCCACAGCTGAAGGAGAATATCCAGAGACTACAATGTCTCCGCTGTCGCACTTGAGTTCGTCATACGCAACCAGACTTCCCTGACCAGTAGGAATGCGTGCCACTGGAAATGCGTTCCGGCAGGCGCAGCCTGGCGATCGGGCCTTGAGACACCTCCGACGCATCGAAAATCAGCGCCGATGAGCTGTCATCGTTCATGTCGGTCACATAAGTCAAAACGTAGCCATCGGACTCAGACCTGGAACCGGACTTTGGCGCCATGGGTGATTCACTGGCATAAACCCCCTCGGGAAATTTCCAGGACTGGGTTTCCCCTGTTTCCAAGTCGAGTCTGTTCAACTGGTTAAACAGGAACCATCCAGGCAGGGACGACATTTCCCAGGTGTATCGATTGCGTTTTCCGGCATACGCCGGATTGATCATGCCGAACTCTGAAATGTGATCAGCAATCAAACCCTCTTTTGTCTCTCCGGTCTTCAGATTGAAGCGCCAGCGATAGGGTTTCGGTTTAATCAAATGATTATCTATCAGGCGCAGGATCGATTTGACATCCTGGGGGTCAATCTTGATATCCGGCGCCGGATCTTCCTGGAAATAGCCATCCAGAACAATTTCGTCACCATCTTCGTAAGCATTAATCCAGTGCAGGACAAAGGTCGGTTTCGCTTCGAACCACCTGATATCTTCTGGCCCACCCCGTCGCGGGAGAATGGCAAAACGACTCGGCTGGTCCCGGTAGAAGCGAACAGCATGTGCGTTGACCTTGAGCGCCTCCGGATCCCAGTAGAAGGGGAAGTCATTAAGAATCGCAAAATTTTCGGTGAAAGCCATATCATGCGGCAACCTTGGCCCTGGCAGCTCAATAGGTACATAGTGCACCAGTTCACGTCCGGCGTTGACTACCCCGTAATGCATGTATGGCGCTTCTTTACTGTAATTGAAAAAAAGCATTTCTCCCGTCGCTTCGTCCACCTTTGTGTGGGCTGAGACGCCCCAACCTGGGGTAATGTCCTTGAGCCACTGGGCCTTACCGAGAGGCTCCAGTGTCCGCGGATCCATTTCGTAAATGTCACCACACTGGTAGAAGCTTGTTGCCGCA
>Ga0181568_10005949_pt1 | contig 10673 bp, 14 predicted proteins | sample 101ome_20_FD_133758 | JGI IMG/M metagenome (GOLD analysis project Ga0181568, IMG submission 133758) | Coastal salt marsh microbial communities from the Groves Creek Marsh, Skidaway Island, Georgia - 101404AT metaG (megahit assembly) | ecosystem: Environmental > Aquatic > Marine > Intertidal...
CATAGACTGTACCATTATAAGAGCCGTCGAGTAAAGATTTTACTACGTTAAAATGTCCTCTATGAGGTGGTTTAAATGCTCCTGGGTATAATGCTATCATGCTAAAAATGCTTGTACGTTTTGATCTATTTCCTGTGGGGTGGCATGTTGAAGTAGTTCCTGGAATTTAGGATTGAAAAGCATATCAGCAATATTATCTAATACTTCTGTTTCTCTTTGATTTTGTTTTTCTTTTCTATCTCTATATTTTTTTAATTCATCTTTAAGTTTATCAATACCCGGTCCTACACCATTTGCTTGATAAGCTTTTTGAAAGGCTGCTTTAAGTGCTCTATCTTCACCGTAGCTATCTTTATCGTAATCTAAACTACCAATGTGCTTTTTGAACTCTTCTTCTTCTTCACTTGAAAGTTCTACAGGTTTTCTAAATGTTGAACCGCCTACATTATTCTTTTCATTATACTTTTCTAAGTAATCACTTATACCAGAAGGTCCATTTTTGGCAGCAGTATTAAATGCCTCTATTTCTTTATCAAATTTACCTCCTCTATCAGATACAAATATTGAAATATTACCTCCGGTAATTTTATCGTACTCTTTAATTAATTGGTAAACATTTCTCCAAGTAGAGAATACAGCTGAACCAGGTACTTTACGTTCCGGTCTTTGTGCGTTAGAAATATAAGAAATCATGGGGTGAGTGTACACCATTACTATGTAGACATCATACCCTTTGTCGACTAGGTCTTTTACCTTCTTAGGATTAGAGGCTGTGGTATCCCAAACAAAGCTAGTCTTGTTTGATGATAACTCTTCCGCTTCTTTGTCCGCTAGACGAGCTCCTAGACTGAGGTTGTTGTACGCCTTGTGAGTTTTGTCTTCCACGTATTTGTCTGGGTTGACTTGGGGTAATGATCCTAGGTTTAACTGGCGGAGTAAGGTTGTTTTCCCCGCTCCAGCTCCTCCTGCCATTACTATTACTTTCGGTCGACCTTGGCGTTCTAATATTAAGTCTGTTAGTTTGATCATTATTATAAATATTTAAGCTTCCTCTTCTTCCGTTAACTTGGACTCTCGGTACAGGGGTTTGCTGTACTTGCGGTCTAAGTAGTGGGCTATTATAAATAGGAGGACTATAATACCAATCCCTATAATACCATGAGTTTGGGCGGTATACTCCACCCCAGTAGTTGTAAGGGTACTGCCAGCTGTTCCAGTGGTAGCCGCCGTAAAAGTTGAATCTGCTAAAGTCATAATTATTAAAGTGATATTTTTGAAAATCTCTTAGAGGTACTGCTAATGTATCTCCAGTTGACGTAACAGTTAATACCTTTGTTATTTTTACTTTAGGTACGGTACTAATTTGGTAAGTACCGCAACTAACTAAAGATACGAAAAATAACGCAGATAAACAAATTTTTAATAGTTTACTCATAATTTTAATGTTGTTGGGTAACTATTATAAATAGGTTCAGTAACTGGGTTCTCTAATTTATAGAGTTCGTATATCATTTTAAACAGCTCAAAATTCTTATCTATATCATCAACCTGAATAACTTTCCATCCTTTACCTTGAATTTTACCTTTCATTTTAGAAGGACCTCTTGATTGAGCTTTCAACCAGATAATTCCTGTACGTTCAATTTTAATATCTTTGCATTCTTCTAAAGCCTTAGCATAAGAAGCTAACTGTAAGTCGTATGATTTATGAATAGAGTTCGAAGTTTTTAAATCTAGTAACCAAATCTCTCCATTCATCTTTACAACTAAGTCAGCAGTACCTGCATACTTATGTTCATCTGACCATACAAAGTCTTCTGTTGATATCAGTTCTGGTTTATGAGTTGTCCAGAAATCGTAAAACTTAAGTATCATTTCCCAAACTATTTGAGAATATTTAGCATTACCGTAATCATCCATCCAAGATACCTCTTCCCCTTTGACTAAAGCTTCTGCTGCCTCATGTACTTGAGTACCTTCTTTACCTGCTCTTCTCATAATAAGATCGGCGTTATGCCCAACGTCTTTGAGCCAAGACTCAAAAAACTTATTTTTGGGCATATACTGGAGTATGGTGGTTACGGACGGGTAGTATACTCCTTCGCCTCTCTTGTAAACTCTCCTATCCAGAAAGTTTATTTGTTTTAAATCTGGGTTAAACTCAAGTCTATTCTTCTCATTTTGTTTGAGAATATTCATTCCTTGCTTGATCATAAATCTAATTTGTGTAGCATTATCCTAGAAAGATCTAGTTCTTCTGCCTGTTGTATAAATTTGGTAAAAGCTACAAATCCCATTTCCGATGAATCTTTATCGGGTAGGTCTACTAAAAATACTCTTTTACCTTGATTGTACAGTTTCTCTGCAATCTGTATTGCTCTATCTCTAGCGTCTGTGTCTAAAGCGATATAAACATCTTTTACATTACTCGTAATAATTTTTTTATAAAGTGCATTAGATACGCTCTTTCCTAACATAGGAATAGCGTTACGACGTATAGCTATAGCATCGAATACTCCTTCGCATAAAATAATAGGAGCACTCCAGTTAATTAAGTTCTCGAAAAATATTATGTCTTTGGAAGCTTCTGGGTTCTTATATTTAAAGTAATTGCCATCGTAAGTTCTTGCAACATAGAAATTGAGCGTACCGGATGAAGAATAACTTGGGATAATAACTCGTCCTCCATGGTCTCCACTTGTGCAGTATCCAACCCCATATTTAATAAAATCATTGTCGGTAAGTCCTCGTTCATAAAGATACTTTTTAACTAAATTAGCAACTACTGATGTTGTTGAAGCGGAATATAAAGGTTGATACTCTTTCGGTAGTTCTATTATAGATAGCTGTTTATATTCTATTGTTGCACCTTTGGGCAGATACTTTAATATGTCTTGGGCTTGGTCTCTTGGTGTTTTAAGCTGTCTAAGAAGTGATCTGATTGTACGGCCTTTGGTTTGACATACCCAGCATTCCCAAGGGTTCTGTCCTTCTTCATTGGTAGCCATATTGATTTCAAGCTTAGGCTTCCTGTGGTTACAGAAAGGACAGTGAAAAGCATAATTATCTCTGGCTCTTTTATGAGATTTACCTAATATATTCTCAATAGAACCGAGTAGGAAAGTATAATCCATACGTAGTCCGTAACTAGTTTATAAGTAATATAAGAAAAATATTTTTAAATGTCAACTAATTTAAGGTGTTTTTTCTGATTCACCATAATATTGGAAGGTCTTATATCTAACTCTTCAGGATCTAATCCATGTTGTTTAGCTTCTCTGTTAACGGCTTCAATCCATTCCTCAGGTATTTCTCCTTTAAACTCTCCTAATACTTCCATTTGAATAATACCTAACTTAGGGTTTATTTCCTCAACATCGTAGATATAGGCAAAGTTATTAGTTTTCTTACCTTTAAGTTTATGTGCGTGTTCTAATTCGATTTCGTCTGTAGTAACTTTATAGACTCGGCCGTTTAATAAGTATGCTGCCCCGTAATCTCCTGATCCGAGGTATTTACCTCCTTGGTCCTTTATTTGGTCGATTTCTTTCTCAAAATCTGGATCATAATAAAGGATTTCTCCTAATATGACGTGTGACAGTCTCATACATATTAACTTACATCCATAGAATCATCGTGGCTTGCTTCGTATCCTTTTTCTTTTAATGCATCAACTATTTTATCTAATGTATTAACAGCATAGTCTCTAGGTAAATCTAATCCTGTTAATCCTTTAATATACTCTACTGCATCTAAATACCCTATTTTTTCTCTTTTAGTTCCAAAAGGTAGGTTAAAAGTTTGCGGTAGGGGGTAAAGGTAAGCACCATAGAATGAACCGTAATCTGTGTATGTAAGTCCTATACCTTTTACGTCAATGCCTGGTTTGTACTCTAAGATTATTTTACTTAATTTCATCTTGTATGCTTTAGTATAAATAGTTGATATTTGGCATATCTTCTATTTTTTTAAAGCTAAACTCTATACCGCCCCACTTGTCTTCGTAAAGAGTATTTTCAAAAACAGTTATTTCCTTAAAATCAACATCTTCGATATATTGATTCATTTCAGCAGATAGGTTGGCTTTATATCCATCGAATGGTCTAGTGGTGTAGTCTGACCATTGAGGTTGGGTAGTGCTTGTATACTTGTGATGCTTATGTCCTTTAGGGAAAAACTGGTTACCTAGAATATGTTGTTCTTGTCTTATGAAAGAAAAGTAAGGTGCATAATATCTCTGTAGGTTAAGTTCTAATTCCATGTCTATAAAAACATCAGCAGCAAATTTTACTTTTTTACTATTAGCTAAAAAATATTTTGCAACTCTTGGTTTTATCATGTATGCATGTGCTCCTATACCTATGAAAGTATCAGGAACTGTACATATGTCATTATAACTTTCCCCTTCAACCTTTACAGTAGCTCTTCCCCACCAGAAGCAGTTTACAGTTTCTTTTTTAATAAAGTCAAGTACTTGTTTAAACTCACCGCTAGAATAAGCATTAGTTAAAAAGTAGTCTGTAGGTCTAGCATCGTCTTCTAAAATTAAGAACATATCAGTGTCTGATGATGCATTATCAACTGCAGCTTGCCATGCTTTTTGATGAGAGAAAAAGGTAGCTATAATGTTTTTAGAAAGACAACCAGAAGGGTCCCAAAACTTTTCACTTACAAGTCCTTCATTATACTTGTCTTTAAAGTCCCATTCTGCCATGTCAGCATCTATGAACTCATATTCAAAATCAGAAAACATTGACCACGCTTTTACAAACGCTTCTCGTCTAAAAACGTTCTTAGGGTCACAAATAACAAATATTTTGGTTGCACCGAAATTAAATAAACTCGGCTTGTGGTACCTCTTATTTTCCTTGTCCGCGATATGATTTGACATAATTTTTAGAACCTTTTAATTTTGAAGATTTAGACTTGGCGTGTACACCAGGTCTCTTTTTCTTAGGTTTGTCTAAATAATTACCTACTAATATTCTAGCCATTAAAATTAATTTTATTATAAATATTTATCATATAAACTTTATAGGTTTTTTATTTAAACTTGTTTTTAATATATCCAAAAAACTTGTTTCAAGTAAATTAGACAATACTGTTTTATTTCGTATGTGATTATAATTATGGGTTACAATATCTAATACTTCGTCTGTGTTATATACTTTTGCTAATCGTTTTGAAGCGTCAATTACTTCTTTAGGTGATGTGCAATCATAACTACCTATTACTGTCTCAAAAGTTTTAAATCCAAACTCTTTTAATTTATCTAAAAATCCACTTGAAGCATAAACGGTAAATGGTATTCCTAAATACATTGGTTTAATAGTTTTTTCTGTAATATGGATTGGTTTTTTACCCGGCCATGTTTCTACAACAATGTTTACTTTTGAATCATAGTACCATTTTGGATTTATGCTATTAAGATATTCATCTTTATAATCTAATTCTTGTCCGTAATAAACATCATCACTAAGTTGTATTGGGTTAAAATTGTCGTAGCTTAAACCAAGTTCTTTTGCAAACGAATCATTATCAAAAATTTCCTTTGGAACATAGTTCGATACAAATGTATAATGTGTCTTATCTAATAATTTATTTTTCCAAAGTTCTTTTAAAAATAAAAATTTATCATATCGCATTCTACGATTTAAACATAAAAAATCTTTAGTAGGAATTCTATCCTTATTAATTTTTAAATTAGGAAACTCAACACTCATTTCATCTGATGTGTTTATTATGAAATGTGGAATGTGTATTGTTTTTATTTGATGATTACCGTATTTAATAACTTCGTATCCATTTAAAGACCCGTTATTTTGTACTAAAAAGAATCTATTTAAATCAAAATGCTTAGAAATAATTCTATCTAATAAATCACTACTAGTTTCATCAGTATTAAATAATACCTCTGTACTAAAATCTCCTAATAAATAAAATCCAAGATTATTTAATTTGGTTAGTATTTCTATAAACTCAGGAGTATCTACAATTGAATCCAATCCAATTTGTGCACCATTCTCCCAAAAAAATGGGATTATATTAATTTTATTAGTGTCTACTAAATCCTCATTAAATTCTAAACAGTTATATTCACTATAAGATGAAATTAAACTATTAATTGACGTCCATTTAAAATATGTATGGTACCAAAACTGAATGTCCATTATGAATATTGTATGTCTTTGATCAAGCTTTCACCATTTTTTTCTTTATGGTATTTATCAACTTCTTTTATAATTCCTACTGCATTTTTATAATCAATTGATTTGATCATCTCTTCACGGGAATCGTATAATTTAATTCCATCTAAATCAAAATATTTTAGATTACCACTATCATCTAATGCACAATTGTATACCTTAACTATATCTGTTAAAACGATATTATGTTCTAGAGCTGCGTTAAAATGTTTAACCATCTGAGGGTATACATTTATATCGACAGGCCATTTCCAATCTTCCCAGTCAGGGTATAAGTTGTATTTTGAACAAAGAACTGTATTACCTTCAAATCTCTCTTGAATAACGAATAGTACTCCGTTATAAATCCCAACGTCGTATAGTCTAGGAACAATACCAAGGTTGTATAGCACTTCGTTTGTTTTCAGTATGACTAACTGCTGTTTAATAGACGACGGCGGTACTGTAGTATTAAATGTTATTTTATCTAATGCTGCTTTACATGGATATAAAAACTTTAGTACGTAATCTTGATAATAAAAAACTTTATGAAAGTACCTAAAGTCTCCGTGAGTCTGTTTAGAGTTTACATACCTATCTTTTATAAGCTGTTTTACATCCGTATCAAAAGGTTTAAGATTAGAATTATATTCAGCTAATTTAGCATTCATAATTTCTACTTCTTTATCCCAGTCTTTATACTCTTTTTGAAACTTATTTCGTTCAGGTATATGAAATCTATTAATTTTTATATCTTCTAAATAACACTTAACTCCTGCTCCTAAAATTCTGTAGTATTTATTTTGAATTTCTTCGCCAAGTTTAGGGTTCATAGTATCTGACCAGGAACCTACTTGCCCAATTCTAAAATCGTTAGTAGTATACTGAATACCTTCTGTATGTTTGTTTGGTAGTCTAACATCAACCAATTTAGTTACGTCTTCACCTAAAAATTTAGATATCTTATCTACTGAATTACTATAGTCGTTAATAATTTCTTCAAAAGAGATTACTTCCATATCTAAACCAAGAACTTCCTTACTTAAGTAAACTGAAAACCAATTCTTATAATAACTGAGAAGTAAATCAGAAAGGTTATCGTGTTTCTCACCAAGTGTTTCGTATCCTTCAAAATCAAAATTTTCGTAAAAATCATCAAACGATTTATATTTACTTTTTATTTTTGGTCTATGATAACAGGAAGTAATTATGTCTCTTATATCTCTATAAATTAAAATTATCTTAGATTCGGAGAATATTTTATTTAGCTTTTCATCATCACCTAAGTCTATTGAATGGTTACGTTTAAGATGATCTTTATAATTATGTGTATGAGTCCAAGTTACTTTATTACCTTCGTCAATCTTTTCTTGAAAGCCATTTAATCCAGGCCATTCATACTTAGTATAGTCAATATAATTTTTATTAATACTCTCATACCCAAAGTTATTAACTATTAAATCAACTAATAGATGTGTACCGCTTCTTCTAGCAGAAACTATAATTACATTTCGTCTTCCAGCCATGCGTATTTAAATCCAGCTAACCCTAATAGTGGGTATCCCCATTCGTTATAAAATTGTTTGTACTCGTTATAATGTTCAGTATTAGTTTCTCTTGGGATGAAGTTATAAAAGTTACCGCAGTTCTTATACATAGATGATTTATACTTGTTCACTCCGTCTACTACTAATGGTACATCGTTAAGAAACTTTGAAAGTTTTATTAGGACTTTCTTTTGATTATAAACTACATCTTCATAGCGAACTACTAAACAGTTATCCCCAAACCTAAATTTATAAAAATTTATTAATTCTATTTGCTTATCAGCTATGATACTTAATAGTTTTTTTAAATCGGGATTTTTATTATCTATACCTGGATAGTCGAAATCGTAGTTATGAAAACCGTTGTCAAAGTTAAGTACGTTTACTGCTACCTCTCTTGGATCAGTAATTGCTACTACAACTTTAGTTTCTGCCTGTACTAGTTTCTGTACTGTGCTATCATCTAATACAGCATGGCTCTTACCCCATAAGTGTCCTCCAAAAGTTTTTTTAAAATTTTCCTGTATAAAAGCCTTAGTCATTTCTGAGCCAGACATTCTCCAGCTGACTATTAAGAACTTGTTGTTGTTTATAGGAGTTTTTAACCAAGCTAATGCACCTTGTAGTTCTACAAATCCGAGTCCTGAGTCTTTCCATTTAAACTTCATTCACTTATATCTTCTTCACACGGAACTGGAGGTTCGGTTTCTATTGCTTTTATATGTCTGTTAGACTGAGGAACTAAGACTTGTGGAAAATATTTTTCAATATATTCCCTATGGGGGCTATCTTTAGCTGTTATTTTATTCCATTCTGTTATTAAGACATTATCATGTGGGAGATTAGTCTGTAGAGTAGAAAAATCTGTATCTGCAACGATTGGGAAGGGTCTATATTCTTCAAGCCAGGGATACGTTTCTCTATCCATCCATATATCGTTACATATTAGTTCTCTAGTTTCTGCATCTTTTACAAATATTTTTGCAGCAGATGGTTTCATAGCGTATGCATGGTGACCTAAAAAGTTTGCTTGATCTAACAACTGTACTCCATCTTTTGGTTCTTTATAAGACATTGCAAAAGGTCTAATATAACTGGGTCTGCCAAAATTAATACATCTATCAAATTCGATATCAGGAATATTATCTAGAAAAATAGCATCGTGTTCTAATATGAGAATAGGTTCATCTAACTCAATACATTTTTTCCAAAGAGAGTAGTGAGAAGCAAAAGCTGCAGCAATGTTATTAGGTCTGCCGAATTCTGCTCCTGCTTTTCTATCCATTATATGGAACGCCCTATTGCCATTATCTGGTATAATATTTTGCCACTGATCGGGAGTAATGGCTTCAAAGTGTTCTATAGGTTCTTTATACCCTACTTTTTTAGCTGATCGTCTAGTCTGTTCAGCAGAACGGACAGAGTCTTTATTGGCACTTAATGTAATTACAAACGTTCTCATATAGTAATATAAGAATAATAATCTAATAATACAACTTTATTATTATAATTTTTTTATTCTTACTTTAAGATTTTTTGTACCTTTTATTATTCTATGATAGGTTTCTTTTGGTATAAAAATATTCTCTATTTCTTGAGGGAGTTGATTATCTAATTGAAATTTCCAATCAGTTTTATGTAAAGCTTCGACTATACGGTCTTCTTTGTCTCTATGCCAAACAAATTCAAATGAAGGAGTGTCTTGTGAGAATTCTCTTATAACGTAACCGTCTTTATTTTCTTCGGTATAAGGTTTCATCTATTGGTATCATAACACTATTACAACTTTTACAAAGGAAATATGGACCGTCGGAAGGCCAAAATAAATCCATTTGTTTATCACATTTGCGGCAGATCTTACCAGTATCCTGAGAAGTTAGATCCACCACCTAATGATTTCCAGTATCGGCCAATATTACATGACCAGTATCCTGCTTTTGTTTTATCTTTCTTTTGAGCACATTTATGTCGTGCAGCAAAAGATGCTCTTGCTCCTCTCTGCTTTAACTTAACAGAAAGTCCAGTATCTCCGAAAGATACTTTTTTTACATTACCTTTTTTAGACTTAACATAGACGTAGAACTTTTTACTTCCACCTCTTTTAGGTTTGTTAAGTTGTACTTTTTTTCCTCTATACTCTGCTTCAGAGATATAGTCAACAGAAGCTTTAAGGATGTCAAATCCAGAATAATCAAAATCTTCATTCATAGAAACAGCTTTTCTAAACCTGTCCATATTAATAGAAGCTCCCATTGATTCAACTAATTCTTTTACAAGATCGTAATCTACCATTTCAGTAATACCTGTTCCTTCATCTAAAAGGTCTTCGTTTTCGAACATCTCATCTATCAATGCTCCGATTTCAAATAAAGGATCCTTACCTGTGGACAACATAGGAAGGTCTAAAGGTACTCTCATACCGTTGTAGTCTCCATACTCTCCTATATCGGTGCTTTCAATTAACTGCTTATCTTCTTCGTTAAGTTCGATTTTACCGTCTCTCCAAGCTTCTCTTGCTTCTTTGAACAATTGTATAAAGGCATCGGAGCTATAACGGTAGACATTCTCATGTAAAGAGAGACCGTTGTCTATATGGTACTGTAATGATGGTACTCCTACGAGTTCTTGTATTTTAATCATAGTCAAAATCTTTTCTATAAAATTTTCCTAGTACATTGTCATTTATATACTGATGACTGTATGTCTCTAGTACTTCATTTATAAATAGGTGTTTACATTCAAAATACGTTAAAAGCTTCTTGTTAGGTACGAAGTCTAGTATTTTGCGTTCAAAATCTTGTCTTAAGTCATTAGATTCTTTTACTAACTCTTTTATCTTAGGATGAGAGCCGTAATAATCTTTCCAATCTGATTCTGTTACCACTTTTTGTTTAAGAGGAGTTCTACCTCCTATACCTTTTGCCTTTCTTTCTTCTCTCAA
>Ga0181568_10005950_pt1 | contig 10671 bp, 13 predicted proteins | sample 101ome_20_FD_133758 | JGI IMG/M metagenome (GOLD analysis project Ga0181568, IMG submission 133758) | Coastal salt marsh microbial communities from the Groves Creek Marsh, Skidaway Island, Georgia - 101404AT metaG (megahit assembly) | ecosystem: Environmental > Aquatic > Marine > Intertidal...
CGGGAACGCTGGAAAGGTGGAAGTCTCGGACAGCTCGTCCACGGGACTTGCCATTAAATCTCGGCACTACGTTGCCGAAGGCTCGAAGTATGCTGACATCCGTGTGCGTCTCACTGGCGCAAGCGCTGACATCGGCATTTACTACGAGGAAGACGGCTCTGTCTCAATTGCTTGGGACAGCTATGTCGTCGGACAAAGTAAGGCGCTCAAGGAAAAGCTTGAGGGCCGCTCCGACAGGAACACGTTCGAGGCCAACCTCAACGCTTCCTTTGTCGCCCGCACCTTTGAACAGACTGCGCTGGAAAACGGGATGATTTCCCACGGTATTCAGCGAATGACGAATGAAGGTGGAAAGAACGGCCGGTTCGAGATTGAACTCGACACTGGCTTTGGTGGCGGACTCTTCGACAAGAAGGAGAAGCAAACACTCGGTACTTCCCTCGGAGGTGGACTCTGATGGGACGAGTGAAAATCATCATCAACGAGAACGGCGAAATCGACATCGAAGCCATCGCCGGATTCGAGGGCAAGAGCTGCCAGGAAGTCATTGACTTCCTCGTTTCTCAGATGCCCGCCGGTTTCGAGTTTGAAACGCTCGAGACCATTCGACACGGTAACTTCGCGCAAGAGGTCCCAGTACCCAAGCAGAAGTACGTTCAGGAGAACTGAACAGCCGATAAGGGAATATGGATTATTCCATTGAGGGGGTGAAAGCCCCCGATGAAATGAAAAATCGCTTCGCGCGCTCAACTCGGTTAAGTCCGTGCACGAGCTGAAAGCGTTACTATGACACAAACATGAAACCGTGACCCAACGACACAACTTCGCGCACGCTCTTAACCGAGTTGAGCGCGCGAAGCGTTGGGGTCAAAGACTGGACGTCGTCAAAGACATCGTCATCAAAATCGTCGACAGAATTGAACAAGCTCTGCAGCACGAGATGATGACTGCCAGGAACGGTAAGCTCCGAAAGTACATCGATGTACCCGGAGTGACTTGCCATGGAAGAAAACCGAGGTACTGACTACCCACTCAGCTACCTGGCTGGCTACCAAATACCCAGTAGATGCTACATCTGGTACTCAGAAATGCAAGTAATGTCGAGTGTGACACGTGGCAGAATACACTGCCAATGCATGGCGGATGACCAGGTGCACTGACACCAGGGATTTCGCAAATCTGTAGTCGACTCTAATCGATAGACTGCAAGCATGCCGCACATTCGAAAAGGCCACAATGGGCCCTCAATGCTGAGCAGTGGTACACAGCTCGGCGGGAAGTAGGGTACCCTCAGAGCTCACTGGTCAACCCAGAGCGCTCCTAACAGCCACAACAGTCATGATAACTCTCTCCCAGTAAGCTACGTGGTAGACGAATTCTACCGCGGACTTCTGGAACAAAGTCTGTACAACGACCGCTACTGGTCAGAAGAACAGCATCGCGAACCGAAATGACACCTAACTTACGGTAAAACACGTGTTACAACGCCTCAAAGGCAAAGTACCACTTACTCTACCAACGCATCATGGACCAACAAGCTCTCTCCAGCCAGGCGCCCAACAGCACCACTGGAACTGCTAATGGTTCGTCAGAGCGACCTTTCTTCTACAGCGACGCACCGGTGCCACGAGCAGTCCGGAAGCTTCGCGATAAGCTGTCGAAAGACAGTACCGTCTCTTCTGGAGGAGCAACTCCTCCGGCCGGAGACGAAAATGAGACAGACTCTGGAGACCCAGCTAATGATTAGTTGGACCTCCAACCCAGAGAAATAAAACTCTGGAAGAGTTCTACTACCTCACCATGAGAATTCAGTACCCCGTGTGACCACTGCTCATCACAGAGCACCAGTGGCACGTCGAAAGGTACCCAACGAACGTCGACATCGTCGACGAAGTACAACAAACGACTAATCTTCGAAGTACTCGAGGAACCCTTTGTCGGTACGAAGAACCCATGGTTACCGCAGTGCGAAGTACTGCGCAGAGGACATAACCAGACGCGTTCCCGCTTCTGGTACGAAGAGCCCATTGTCATCGAGCCAGAGAAGACCATTCAGATTAGGTCCTGGACTCACAGTGACACGTCTCATCACAGAGAGACAGCCAACTTTGGTTTGGCAGCAGACTCTCGAACGAAGAAGAATTCCAACCCTGGATGTGACATCATGTCCCGGGCTGGGGAATTGTCAAGCAACTGCTGCAGCTCTGTGAAGCTTCACAGTGACTGAGAACAAGCCCTACCTATGGAAAGACAACACAAGTTCGTCTAACAAGTCGCGCATAATCGATGCACCAGATGGCAGCCGGCCTCAGCAACAATAGAACTCACCTTCCACACAGTGTCTCGCACTGTTGTCGTAGAGTTCGAACAGCTGGCACGCCGGGTACTGGCACGCCGGGTTGGCCATCCACATAGAGATTATCGTGGCACATGCCACAATGACCAACAAGAGGTCTCCCATTAACCAGGGTATACAAAGTCACCCTGAGGGACATCGATTCTCACCTCACAGAGTAAGTACCCTCAGTACTGGCCAGTCCTCTGGGCAGTCACTGCGAACAAGCTGTTCCTCCCGTGACCAATGTGAGTGACCATTTCGGCACTCATCATGTGCACATGGACAGCACCGCGAGTTCATCCAGCATGCGGCTCACAACTGTGAGGACTGCGCCTGGATAACCATCACCACAACACGTGCTATCACGAACAAGTACATGTCCTCGTGACTACAATCGCGAACATCTACCGGACTAATTTGTTGATGGCGTTTTCATGACAAGGCGTTTCTCTGCAGCTCTACGAAGCTCCACGAAATCTACGATAGAAATTCCACTGTCATCACGACTGTCATCTCTCCGCGAGCCCCACAACTGTGGTGCTGCTCTGCAAGAGACATGTCAAACCGAACTAAGTAACAAATGTCGTACTGAACTCCTCGCGCACAGAACTGCGCAGGAAATTTGCAAAGATTCTCGATGGTAATCGACTGATGTCGACTCACCAGGAACATCCAGTGCCAAGTAACCCAGAGGAACTACACCCTCTGCGTTATGGCTGGAATCGACCTTGAGAGATTATAGCGACACGTGTCACGCATTCCGGGCCTGCCCCTACATTCGCCCGTAGGAGGATTCGCCCGTCCATATGTCCCGGAAGTTCCGGACGAAATGAAAAGTGATTAGAGTATGTCAGAGAAAACTCAGACCTACATCGAGGAGGACCCGAATGCGGCTGTCCTCGCTCGAATCATGAACCTGCTGAAGTCAACTGAAGTGGGTATCGTGATTGAAACGCCAACGCAGGTGGACCCCGTCCACTCGCTTGTGCGTGCAGCCTGCACAGAGCAGGCTCGGAAGCTCGGCCCGAGGTGGAATAACGCACGACCTGAAATCGTCGTCTCCTCATTTTCCGACTTCCCGACGGAGTACCGGCTCATGCGGCCGGACACCATCAACGGTCCTGGGGGCCAGAAGATGCTGACGTACACCACACCTGTGGACGGTACGGAACCTGACTTCAACCCAGGAATGGGCCACAAGCCATACCCCTATGGGGACCCCATCGACGTGGACAGCAAGCTCCTCGAAGATGTCCCCAGCATGGACCAGGCGAACCACCCTGGTGCCAAGAAGCGTGCAATTTTCGAAGCACGCCAAAATCCGGAAGCAATCATGAACAGCCTCTTGAAGTCCATCAACAACTTCACCGAGTCTGTGAATGGGCGTGGCCGCATCTACGTGGTGCAGTCCGCTGAACGCTACCTGAATGCCACGACCTTCTCCGAGATGGTCCGTAGCATCATTGACAAGTGCCGTAACGTCCTTCCAAAGGCCCTCGGCATTGTCTTCCTCGTTCCCCCTGGCTTCGACCAGTTCCCTTCGTGTCTCCGCGAGTCCATGTTCACCATGGAATGGAAGCACCCCAACAAGGACTACTGGCGCCAGACAACCTCACGCTACATCGACGGAAAGCAAATCAAAATGCTCAAGTCTCCAAACGGCGAGATGGTGCCGGGTATCACCCCGGAGGACCGAGAAACCCTTGCAACTTCCCTGGCCGGTTTGACCCGCGCTCGTGGTGAAGCTGCAATCCTGATGTCCTACACCAAGACTGGTGTCATCGACAAGGACATCGTGCTCGAGGAGAAGCGCTCGCTTCTCCGAGACTACGGCCTAACGCTTTTCACGCCAGACCCCGACGCCACAGTCGGTGGTTTGCCAAAGTTCCACCAGTACGTGGAAGTTGAGCGAATGGCCAGCCTGCCGGAGGCGAAAGCCTTCGGTGTGAAGCCCACCAAAATGGCGATTTTCGGTGGACCTCCCGGAACCGGGAAGTCCCTCGGCGTCAAGCAGCTCGCGAACAACACTGGTCGCCCCATCATCCTGTTGGGCGCGACTGACGTTCGCAAGAAGTACGTGGGCGAAGGTGAAGCGATGCTCAAGACGGCCATTGACGTTGGTTCGTCAATGGGCGCAATCATCTTCATCGACGAGATTGACAAGTTCTTCATGAGTGCCACTTCGAACGAAAGTGGCGGAGACGGCGGCAGCAGTTCGTCCCTCCTGTCAGTCCTTCTCACGGAAATCCAGGAGAACCAATCAGACATCATGTTCGCTTTCACCGCGAACCGTGTCCAGCTCCTCCCGGAGGAATTCATCGACCGCGCGGATGTCAAGTTCGTGTTCGGGCTCCCCCGAGAAGATGAACGCCGTGAAATCTGGTCAATCCACCTGCGCAACCGGAAGCAATTCCGCGACAACAGGTGGCAGTACCGTGACCCAGAGTCCTACCCCCTGGACTCCCTGGTCAAGCACTCAGATGGGGCCAACGGTCGGCAGATTGCCAAGGCCGTGGTCGAGGCGTTCCGCATCTCGTGGAACACCCGACAGGGAGAGCCTGAACTGGACGACTTCCTGAGCGCCCTTGAGCAGCACGCTCGCAACTCCACCCCGGAGGAAGAGCTGCGGCTCATCATGGACAATTGCCTGACGCGAGGTTTCACCCTCGCCAACGCAGATTCCACTGAGGAGTCGGCTCCTGTCGACTACGGCAGCGTCCGCATCTGAGCGGGCTCTGCAACCTTCACAGGCTTCTGCCTGATGATAAGTGACCCCGCATCGCGGGGCTTTTTTTGTGATAAGCATGACACAAGAAATTGTGGACAAACTTGCATGGCTTGTAGAGCATCGGGCAGAAGTTGCCCAGCTCAACAGGACCATTGAGTCACTTGAGAAGGAGATTCTCGAGCTGGCTGAAAAGTCTGAAGTCGACGGAAAGGTCGAATTCAACTACGCTGGACGTTCTTATCGAGCGTCCCTAAACACTGGTAGGGTAAGCCCTCGACTTGACCAAAATGCCACACTCAAGGCAATCAAGGACCTGCTCCCAGAAGGGAAGCAAACTGAAGAGGCGGCCAAGAAGCATCTTGAGTCCTACCGTGTTGAGAAGCCGATGAAAGACTCGGTTACAACCCGTGAAATTCGGGGTGAGTGATTGCCCCAAATTTCTGATGTTGAGCGCATCTCAAAGATTCTGCTTGACAACGACAAGCCACTTACGTTCCAAGGTGTGTTGGACCAGTGGCCGACAAAACGAAGACCCACTGAAAGCAGACTACAACAGCTACTGAAAAAGTACAAGCAATTCGTACAAGTGGGTACGACAAGACAAGAAAGCAACGGAGCTCGCTACAATATTGCGACATGGACACACCAGAACCACTCCATGCTACAATCGTCAAGTGGTGAGTAGCATTGTACAGTAATGTACATCTACTGCCAGTGACTGGGGTGATTCAGTGATAGCGCGAGAACTCGCACATGCTACGCTGACACTCCGCAAAGAAGCCCGTTCTATGGACACTTACGTCAAGAACGGAGAACGCATCTTTCACCGACAAAGTGACGAGGACAAAGCCGCTGATGAGGAGATTCTCAGGGCTGTCCTCGGAACGCTTGAAGGACACAACCTGACCCAAACCGCAACCTCCCTACTGATGCGTGCACTGCACAAAGTAGGACTGGAAGAAAAGCGAGAGGCAATTGAGAGCCTCATGGATTCAATGTCCTGATAAGCATGGTTGACAACATAACCATCGATGCAGCTTCGGCTTCCGTCACGCATGTGCGTGGAAAGAAGTTGGAGCAGCCCATACCTCTACAGGAATGGGCTCAACACACGCAAGCCTACATGGCGCTTGTCAAGCGCTTTGTCATGGACGCGTACAAAGCACAGGAAGGGTTCAAGGAGGAACTTGAGCGCGACCCTGTCATGAAGACCATGGAGTTGGCAATCGGGGCAGACATCCTCGACCGACTCCAACAAGAGTTGGGGTTCTCCCTCTCTGTGGTCAAGCCCACAAACAAGTGGCAGGTTCCTGTTGAGGAACACGAGGTCGAAGCTCCCCTTGGAAAAGTTGACCTCTTTGATTTGCAGCGAGTCCAAATCGTTGCAGTCTGCACCGCTCTACTCGAAGAACGTACTGGTAACCCCAAGTTCATCCCTGTAGAGCGCAGAAACGACTACGGGCTGGCTCTAAAGCAGCTCGTAAATCATGTCGTCAAGTCCCTGTCCTTCCCCACGAGTTTCAACACTCGGGCAAAGGTAGTGAATGAGCACGACACCATCGATGAGCAAGGGACGAACCTCTATGCTCATTACCTGGACAACATCCGAGACATTCTGCTCCAAGAGGGTTGGAGGTCTCTCGGACTCGAGGAAGACCCTCTAAACGAGAAATTCCTTCCGGCTGGTGCCGGTGTCCTTGGCTGCTGGGATTGTCCAAAAGACGGTTCCCGTGACCACCCATTTTGGACCAACGGGGTGAATGCTTGACTGGCAAAAACTCTGGTGGCGGTTCAAAGGTCTGCGAAATCGACGGATGCCGAGGTAAGGTACCCAACGCTGTTCGACAGAATCCCAAGTCCGAAAATCTCTGTGCTGTTCACCAGTACTACGAGATGAAGGCAAGTCGACAGGGTATCAAGTGCGGCATCATCGGATGTACGCGCATAGCCCTGGCTGGTGGCCTGTGCAAGTCACACAATCCAGCAAAGTACGGAGTGCGTGGTGACATGCTCTCCGAAGTGGCAGAGGAGCGCCTGGCGCACCTGAAGAAAATTCTTGGAGCGGTCGGAGCGAAGATTCCGGCGCGTGTCAGGCACATTCACGAGGTGGATGTCAATGACCTGAGATGCCTCTACTGTCACAAGGAGGTCAAGTCCTCTCACGAGACGCTTGCCCCCCACGCTTGTTTCGATTGCGCCTTGCGCATCCGCAAGCTTACGAACCAGTGAAGGTTCAGATAAGCATGAATCCGTGGAAAATCATGGAACGTGAGATGGAAATTTTGCGAGTCGAGGACGCCCTTGGCTCACTTGGTTTCTATCAGTCTCTTCGACAGAAGGGACTTAACGCGGGAGACAGCATCCCGGAGGAAGACAGGAAGAAGTTCTACGAATCGTACCTCAAAGGACGAGCCGTACCTCATCTTGTCGCCCCTTGCTACTCCCGCACCGTCTCGAAGGAGGTCGTACATCAGTTCAACGAGCTGTTTCAGATTGCCCGAGAGACCGTTGCTTCAATCATCGACGAAGACTCTTCGAACGATGACCTGCGAAGTAAGTGGAAGTCTGGTGACTTCAAGCCCGGCGAGGACTACACCAATGAGCAGCTCCTGAAAGAGTGCGTCTATTGGTACCGCGCCCGACAGCTCCGGATGAATCGTCCGGACGTCACCCACCAGGACGTGTTCAACACTGTCCGCGGTGAACTCGAAGTCCTGATGAAGGACATGAAGGGGTTCATTGATAACGTGGTCATGGCCTCGATGGTTTCGTTTGCCTCCTTCATGGAAGAAGCTGGCTACCGACCAATCGATGCGAACGCAATTGACATGAAAATCGTCACTCTCCACTCCCGGCTCGGCATCATCGTTGGGCCCCCTGAGGAAGACGGAGAGAAGATTCGCGACAATGACAACGTCATGACCAAGAGGGAGAAGAAAAACACACCTTCGACCTTTGACCCCTCGTACATGTGAGGGAGATAAGCATGGGACAGTACATCCTGACCATTGAAGCAGCGACCTTGACCGAGCTCAAGGCTCAGCTTCGCCAACACCTGGCGGAGCTTGAAGGACAGCTGCCAGTGCAGACCAAGCTGAGGTTTTCGGAAGAAGAACCGGCTAAGGTCCAAGCACCTGAAACGACCCCCGTATGGGCGGTCAGCCCCAAGGAACCAAAGCACTGCCGAACGTGCAGTGCTGTCCTTGGTGACGAAAATTGGGCCCCTTCCCTTCGTGCTGGCTACGTGTCAAAGAAGGGTAAGGTGCGGCCACACGACGAACCACAGTGCAATAAATGCCGTAGGGACGTCACCAAGCGGTGGCAACAACGTAACCGCAAGAAAGAGGAAACCTCTGAAGCTCCGGCTGAGAAGCCGGTGAAATCATGCGTAGACTGCGGGACGATGGAAACCCCGCAGTGGCGAAATGGTGGCAAGCAGTGCAACGCCTGCTACTTTCGCGACAAGCGCGCAGAAAAGAAGAAGGAAAAGGACCCCCTGGACCGGAAGCGGAAGGTAACACTTCCCAAGGCCAAGAAGGGCTCAAAGCGAACTGAGACTGCGGCACCTGCCAAGGTCGAAAGCTCCAAACCCACTCCTTCACTCGAAGGCTTCTTCGCTTTCCTCACGGAAAACTACCCCATCCGACTCATGGAAATGGAGGGAGTGCTTACTCCCCTCAACATCATGAAGGCGTACTACGCGGGGTTGCGCGGAGAAAACTGGGAGATGTGGTCAACGGGCCCCACTGGGGCTCACATCCAGGCCGCACTCTCACGAGTCTTCGTTGCCCAAGAGAAAAAGGCACCAACTGTTTTCATGACCCAGAAGGTCTCAGAAGTGGTTGCCATCATTCTCATGGATGCGGACAAGCGGAAGACTTCGGTCCTCCTGTCCAAGACCGAACTGGAACGTGCTTTCTATGAGTGAGCACGAGCTTGAGGTCTACATCCCCACCCGTTTCTCGGAGTTGAACGACACCGAGGAAGGGCAGTTCGTGGAACTCATCGTGGACGTGGTAGACGGCACACTTTTCGAAACCATCGAAGCACACCTGAGCTTCGGTGGCAAGGAGTTGATGCTGAACCTCGTCTGGTCGCCCTCGCGCGCCCGCACGATTTCCTACACTGAACTCAACGGTAAGCCCATTGAGCCTTCGGAGCACCCCCTTTGGGGTAAGCGCAACGAACAGGCTGGGCTTTATCACGACTCACTCCCCGGTGGATGCTACATCCTCTACGGGCTTGAGGAGCTGTGAGCCGATAAGCCCATGGAAGAAAATGAAGAAATCATGGAGGAGCTGAGGACTCGGCTCCACGTGGCGGCTGCTTTGCCGCCAGGTAAGAGTAAGCTCAAGCTCTACGCTAAGCTTGCTGAAGACTACGAGGCTGGGAAGTACACAGCAGCACTTGAAGAGCTGCGAGAAAAAGACCCCGGCGCGTACGATAGGACCAACCGAACCCTTGAAGGGATTTTGTACCGTGTAGACAATCCAGAACGAGCACGGGTTTTCACCAGAAGGCCCTCGTTCAAGAGGAGGGACCGGGACAAGAAAGCAGAGAAAAAGCTCAAGGAACTGAGTGCAAAGCTGCAATTGGTTAGTCAGAAAGAGACCCCTGAAGTCATGAAAGCGAAACTCTACATGGAAATCGCCCGCGACTACAAGAAGGGAGAATACGACGAAGTTCTTAGGGTGCTTAGGCAGTCTCCGGAAATTCCTGGAGTTGGTCTAACGCCCAAAGAACGCCATGACGGCATTAAGACCGTTCTTGAAAACGTCACCAAAATTGTCAAGAAGGGCCTAAGCGAAACAGAGGAGGAAGAGTGATGCCAAATTGGTGTCAGAACATCCTCAAGATTAGCGGCCCTGAAGAGGCGATGAAAGCGTTCCTCAAAATAGCTGAAGACCGCAAGTTTAGGCTCGAAACCTACTACCCTTACGAAACACCTGACGGGGAGTGGGACTATGGTTGGTGCGTCAGACACTGGGGCACCAAATGGGACGTGTCAGAACACGGTTCCGTTTTCATGGGAGCGCCTGGAGCAGATGCACCAGAAAGCTCTACCTACATGATGACCTATTTGAGAGCAAAGAAAGTCGAAGACGAGCCTTACCTCGAAACTTCGATTCGATTTCTCACTGCCTGGGGCCCTCCAAGCGAGGGTATTCAGACAATTGGCGTGCGTAACCCTGCCCTCAGCTTCGAGCTGATTTACTTCGAAGCAGGTCACAACTACGCAGGCATTCTCACCGTCGCTCAAGGCGGTGAATCCACGAAGGAACTCGAACCTGAAGATGCTGTTGAGCAGTTTGGTTTCGAGTACGCCTTCTAAGTGATAAGTGGAATCCAAAAAGGAACCCATCAACGGCCTCAACAAAGAGGCTGTAGCTGTTCTTGTAGAGCAGCTTCAACAAGAGCGCGACCGTCTTAACGAAGAAAAGCGACGGCTCGACGTTCTCCACGAACAGATGACTGAAGAGCTCAAAGGGCTATTTCGAGACATCTGCCGGGTCAATCGACCCGAGGAAGTCAAAGCACTCGAAGAGATGCTGATGACTGCACCCGAAGAAGAGGAGGAGTGAGCGCATGAGCATGTCTTACAACA
>Ga0181568_10005951_pt1 | contig 10671 bp, 6 predicted proteins | sample 101ome_20_FD_133758 | JGI IMG/M metagenome (GOLD analysis project Ga0181568, IMG submission 133758) | Coastal salt marsh microbial communities from the Groves Creek Marsh, Skidaway Island, Georgia - 101404AT metaG (megahit assembly) | ecosystem: Environmental > Aquatic > Marine > Intertidal zone...
ATAGAATCTATTAAATGTTCATTAAATAATAAATGTGGTATTAAAGGATTAGTTGAGGTTAATCATAACTCAAGTTTTAAAAATAATTTAGATATTATAGATGATAATGAAATTGATATATTCTTTAATAAGATTAAAAAAGAAGCATTTAATAAAAACACTAAATATGAAATAAATAATTTAAATATTTTTAAAGTAATTAAAAATATATTTATATCAAAAATATATCTGAATGAAATAGAAAAAGATGAATTTATTAAATTCATTTATCATCATTTTGATAAAATAAATTTAAAAGATGAAAAAATTGAGATAAATAAATTTGATATCATTTTAAATTACAAGAGTCTTATCAATATAATATATAATGATTATGAAATTTATAAAAAAACTGAAAATAAAGATAAACCTAAAACTGTAGGAAATATTATTAGCAAATCTAGATTTAATACTATTTTAAAATATTATACTACTGATCAATTAAAAGAACTTAATACAAAGATAATTGATACTGTATATAAAATTGATAACTTTAAATCTTCATTTAAAGATGAAATTTTTGAAGATATAGAATCACGAAGAAACTCAAATAATTATATTAAAGATTTATCTTACACAATAATTGCAATTTCTGTTGTAGATTTTGTATGTTACTTTATGGAAGAATCATCTAAATTATATAATAGTAATAAAATAGGGTCTGATCAGAATACTCAAGAAGCTGGATCAAACGATGAAAAAAGGGAGTTAACAGTATTAAAGATTATAAGAAGAATTTCATTAATTATATTAGTTAACATGATTATATTTTCATATTGGTATAAAATTGAGTCATTCATAAATGTACAAGAATTAATAATGAAAAATAATAATAATATATTTTCTAAAAATCTTTTAGATTTACAAGAAAAAATGAACAATATAGTAATAATTAAGGATATTGATGATTATGAAAATAATCAATCTAAAATTAATAAAATTTTAGACCTCTATAGCATAAAAGGTAAAATGAATAATAATAAAGCTATTTTCTCAAAATATAATTCAGGAAATGATTATACTATCTTAGATGAAGATGATATTACAAATATTGTTATGGAGGATCTTTATAATAGTTTAAAAGAAGTAATGAGATTATATGAATGTTGTAGTTTCTTAAATAAAAATCCAAAATTACCATTATTCCCTTGGACTGAATTCACAATTAATATTATATTCGCTATAATTGTTGGTGTTGTTGCAATTCAATTATTTATTAGTTTTAACCCTATGGATTTAATCGAAAAAATTAAAGAAAATATTGATAATAAAATTACAGAAAAAATTAATAATATGGAAGGTGGTACTGAAAGGGGTGGGTCTGTAATAACTTCTGTAGTAAAAACAGAAAAAAATAAAATTAAAGAACAAAGAGAAATTAATGAAAATAAAATGAAATTAAGAGAACTTGGTTATGATAAAAAAAATATAAAGAAATTTGAGAAAAGAAGAAATAAAACCAATAATGACAATGAAAAATTAATTGATAATATAAATTATATTATTCAAAAAAATAATAATTTATATAGTAATATTGATTCTATAAATAGTCAAATTAATAATCTTGAAACCCAATTAACACAGGTTACTTCCTCATCGAGCAATGAGTCAATGACCGATAGATTAAATATTATTAAACAACAAATAAATGAACTTAATAATGAAAAGAAACAATTATTTAATACAGAAATTTCAAATATTAAAAAACATAAAAAAATATGTTCTGAAATTTTAAAAAATGAAGATTTAATTAAAATTTTAAAAAAAAATAAATCTTATAAAATTATCAGTGAAATAATAAATACAATAGAAATTATTACCATAAATAATTTAAAAAATATAGAAAATGACACCCCTGTTTCTGTAGATAATTTTAATAAAGAATTTGATACACATTTTAATGCACATTTTGAAGATGTATTAGAAAAAGAATACTTTATTAAAAAAGAACATTTAGCAGATATCAATGACCTTTTAAAAAAGATATCAGATAAAAAAATCGCATTTTCACCAGAAAATTATGAATTAAATGCAAAATATCTTCTAAATACTGTAATAATTTCTTTGGCATTATATTACTCTTATAATATTTACTTGCATACCATAGATTTTAATGATAATTTATACAGAATATAATTTCAGAAGTATTCACCTTTTTCATATTTATAAATAATATTATTACTATTTCTTTTATAATCTTTTGCTATTTTTTTAATTAATTCTATATTTTGTTTTTTAATTATACTTTTTAATAAATTTGTTGTTTCATATGATAATATTATCTCATTTTTATCCATTTAATATATTTAAAATTTAATCATAAATAAAATATATTAATGTATTTAAATATTTCAATTTTTATATGAATATAATAACTTCTTATGATATAAATGAAGTTTATAAAAATGTTAAAGTGAAAAAACCAATAAAATTTAATAATAAAATTATATTAAATATATTTGATAGTTCTCAAAATAATTTATTATTTCAGAGTCCATTAATGTATTTACCTTATAATTTTATATATTTTGATAATATTATTAAATATTTAGATTTATGCGAATATAATGATGAAAAATTCTTAAATTTTATTACAATTTTGTATAAAAAAATAATTAGCAAAATTAATAGTTTTAATAGTGGATTATTTGAAGATAAACAATTTTACTCAAATATAGTTTTAAACAAACGTAATAGTAACATTAAAATGTTCAGATTTAAAGAAATATATGTTAATAAATTAAACATATATGATAATAATAATAATTTAGTAAATATTAATCAAATTGTAAAAGAAAGTAAAATAAAATGTATATTTATGATTAAAAATGTTTGGATTAATCAAGATAAATATGGTTTTAATTTAGAACTTTTACAAATACAAATTAAAGATTTTACAAATAGTTGTAATCTATTTAAAAATACAACTAATATTTCAGCAAATACTTTACTGCCACCTCCACCTCCACCGCCACCTCCACCGCCACCACCTCCTCCATTATCAAACTCTAAAAAATCTAATAATATAAACGATATTATAAAACAAAGAAAAGAAAATAATAAAAATAAGAAGCAAGAAAATAAAAATAATATGAGTGATGTATTCAAACAGATAAATTCAGGGGAAATTAAGTTAAAAAAAACTATAATAGAGAAAAAAGATAAAAAAGATGATTTAATGAATGAAATGGTAATGGTTTTAAGAAGAAGAATTGCATTAATAGATGGTCAATAATTTTTATAAATTTAATTAAATTTAAATTTAATTTATTTTAATTAAATTAATTAAAATATTAAAAAAAAATTTGTATAAATTAATATGAAGGAAAAGGATATTCGTTTCATTTATAATAAGGATAATGTATTTTCAATTCAGATTTATATTCCAATTGGAAGTATTCATGAGAAGAAAGGTAAAACAGGTATTAGTCATTTTTTAGAACATATTAAATTCAGGAAATCTAAAAATCATAGTATGGATAATTTTTTTAATTTATTTAATAAAATAACTGTCTCTAATGCATATACAACCAAAGACCATACATGCTATTATTTAAGAACAAATGATGATAACTGGAAAGATATTACAAAAATAATGTATGAATTAGTATTTAATACATCATTTGAAAATAATGATATAGAAACAGAAAAAAAAATTATATTAGAAGAAAAATTATTAAGAGAACCAAATATACCAGAATCTTATGATGAAGATTTAACATTAGAGAATACTATATTATCTGAGGAAAATCCTTATAGTAGAATGGTTATTGGAACAACAAAAGATATTAAAAGTATTACAAATAAGGATTTAAAAAAATATAATGATCAATATTTTAATGATTATTTAGTTGTTGTTAGTTGTGGTAAAAATTTAAAGGATAAAGTTAAAAGATTATGTTTAAAATTATTTCCAGATGCAAAGAATAATCCTACAAAAAAACTAGAAAATACACAATCTTTCCATTATCGTATGACTATTCGTAATATGCCAGTAAAACAGAATAATATTATGTTGATTTTTAAATCATTTAGTGAATTAGATAATAATAAATATTATATTGATTTTATTGAGGATTTTTTAGCGAACAATATGACATCAGTATTAGGTAGAAAATTAAGACATGAAAAAGGTTATACATACACTGTAAATACAAGTAATGAAAATTATAAACATTATGGGTGCTTTAGAATTACTGTATCGTCTGATAAAAAAAATAATGTTTATAACATATTAAATATTATATTTGATTCTTTATCAGAACTAAGAGAAAAAGGTTTATCTGATACAAATTTAAAAAAATTTAAAAGTAAATATCTTAATGATTTGGAATATTTATTCAAAGATAGAGATATTAAACTAGATAAGTTTGGCAATTACTTATATTATGATAGAAATTTTACTTTAAAAAAATACAAAAAAATAATTAATGATATAAATTCAGAAAAACTTAAAGCAATATTTAATATATTATTTGATTATCATAAAATGAGTATTTTATTGTATGGTAACTTTAAAAATATTAAAACTACAAATACAAAAATATATAGTATTATTAAAAAACACAGAAAAAAATTTTAATTTTTTTTATATCATTAATATAATATTATATGTTTATAAGATATGAAATTACAATTATTCCAACAGATACCTGATCAAGAATTTATGATTAAAGTATTAAACTGTTTTGGTATTATTAATTTTACTGATAAAAAAGAATTTACTAAATCAAATTTGGAAGATTTAAATATAGTATGTAAAATAGAAGATTTAATACCAGAATTAGTAATGTATTATTTACCATGTAAATATGAAATGTTCTTAACAAATATAACAATAAATAAATGTATTACAATCTTAAGACAATTATTAAGACTATATGATTACAAATTAAAAAAAAGAGAGCATGTACAAAATAAAAAGAAGTCAATTTATTATCATATTTCAGAGATAGATAATAATAATATAAAAATTGAGAATTCTTCAGACAAATGCATTTTAAGATTTAATTAAATTTAAAATTTATTTAAATTTATTTTAATTAAATTTAATTAAAAATGAATTTGTATCGTTTTTTTGAGAAATTACAAGAAGAAGATAAATATGGGTATGTATATTATGTAAAATCGATTGATTCATATGATAATGTATATACTAATCTAAAACTTGTAAAACCATTTATTACCAATTATGATAATATTAATATAACTAATAATATTTATGAATTAAAACCAAATGATAATTTTAAAACAACATGGAATACAAATATGTTATGTATTTTAAGGAAATGTGAAATATATAACATATTTTCTATTGAACGTAGTATATTATATAAAAATCTAATTAGTTATGATAAATTATTATATTCTATAAACCCTATTAACAATTATGTAGGAAATCAAATGATACAACCAGAATATATTACTGATGCACAGTTATTTATAAAAAATAATAATCTTGGTATTGATGATGAAATATTATATAATTACAATATTGATAGAGATTTAACAGATGTTGAGTTATATGATATAGCAGAATCAAATAGTGAACATTGTCGTCATTGGTTATTCAAAGGGGATTTATTTATATCAGACAATATATATGCTTTTAAAACAAATACATTATTTAATTTAATCAAAAAACCATACTATAATGTAATGAGAACAAATGATAATAATAGTACTATAATTGCTTTTAATGATAATGCATCTGCAATTAAAGGATATGATACAGAAATATTATTTGTTAAAGATTATGAAGTTTTAAAGAAAAATATTTTACAGCATTTTACAATTAAATGTGAAACACATAATTTTCCAACTGCAATATGTCCTTTTCCTGCAGCAGAAACTGGTGTTGGTGGAAGAATAAGAGATACTATATGTATTGGCAGAGGAGGTATGAATATTGCTGGAATATCAGGTTATTGCGTAGGTAACTTAAATTTAGAAAATTATAATTTAGAATGGGAAGATGGTAAATATAAAAATGGTTTACTATTACCTGCTGATAAAATATTAATTGATGCAAGTAATGGTGCTTCTGATTATGGTAATAAAATAGGAGAACCAATTATACAGGGTTTTACGAGATCATTTGGTATGAATATATTAAATGAAAGATATGAATGGATTAAACCTATAATGTTTAGTGGAGGGATTGGTAGTATGTATAATTATCATGTAGAAAAATACACAGCATTACCAGGTATGAAAATTGTTAAAATTGGAGGAGAAGCATTTAGAATAGGTTTAGGAGGTTCCACATCATCCTCAAAAACAAATAATGATTTAGATACAAACAAATATCAAAAATCAGTACAAAGAGGAGATGCTATGATGGAAAATAAAGTATCTCGTGTAATTCGAAAATGTATTAATTTATTTGATAAGAATCCTATACACTCTATACATGACCAAGGAGCAGGAGGAATGTCAAATGTTATTAAAGAATTAATAGAACCATATGGTGCTGATATATATTTAGATAGAGTAGATATAAGTGATAATACAATGTCTTCATTGGAAATATGGTGTTGTGAATACCAAGAAGTTGTTTATACATTAATTACAGATTCTGATAATTTAAATATTTTAAAGAAAATATGTGATGATGAAAATGTATCATGTATTGAAGTAGGAACAGTTAGAAATGATACATATTTAAAAGTATATGATAGTAGAAATAACGAAATTACTAAAGTAGTTGATTACGATACAAAAATTCCAAATATAACAAAAAAATTTAATTTGATATCAAATGTAATAAATACAGTACCTGCTACAAAATTAATAAGAAATAATGATGAACCAGAATACATAAATGTTTATAATAATTTTAATATTTTTAATGATAATTTATCAAAAGTTCTATCATTATTATCAGTTGGTAGTAAAAGATTTTTAACTAATAAAGTTGATAGAAGTGTAACAGGTTTAATAGCACAACAACAATGTATTGGTTATATACAATCTCCTTTATCTAATTACTCAATTGTAGCATCTAGTTACTATGATATAACAGGAATAGCAACAGCAATTGGAGAAAAACCAATAAATGCTTTAATTAATCCAAGATGGTCTGTAAGAATGGCAATAGCAGAGTCATTAACAAATCTAATGTTTGTATTAGTATCATCATTTGATTCTATTAGATTATGTGGCAATTGGATGTGGCCAGCAGATACTGATGAAGAAAAGTATCATTTATATAATGCGGTTGATTCAGTATCTGAATTATTAATTGAGTTAGGAATATCAATTGATGGTGGTAAAGATAGTGTATCTATGTCAGCAGAAATAAATAATGAATCTATAAAATCTCCTAGAACATTTGTTTCTACTGCATATTGCACTGTTCCAAATATTAGAAAGAAAATAACACCAGAATTTAAAAGTACTACATCTACAATCATATTTGTAGATTTAGGTTATGGTAATATGAGGTTAGGTGGTTCAGCATATTATCAAGTAAATAAAGAGATTGGAAATAATACTCCTAATTTTGATAATCCAGAAAATTTTATTAAAGTCTTTAACAAAATACAAGAATTTATAATTAATGATAATATTCTTTCTGGTCATGATAGAAGTGATGGAGGTCTTATTACAACCCTTTGTGAAATGTCTATTGCATCTGATATAGGTTTTAATATTTATTTAAATGATAATATAGTTGTTAATGAAAATACATTCATGGATTATCTATTTAATGAAGAATTAGGTATTGTATTAGAGGTAGATAATAATAACATTAATTATGTCTCAGAAGAACTTAATAAAATTATACCTACAAGAATATTAGGTTTTACTACAAATAATAAAAATATTAATATACAAATTTATAATGATGAGAATATTATGAAAACTAATACGAAACAAATTAGAGAGTTATGGGAAAAAACTTCATATAATTTAGAAATTAAACAAATTGGCAAAGAGTTTGCTAAAAAAGAACTAACACATTTAATAAATTGTGATAAAAACAAGTTAAATTATAATTACACCAAGAATATAATAAATAGATTATTAGAAATAGAAAGTTATAAATTACTTGTACAAAATAATATTAAGGAATATAATGTAGCAATAATAAGAGATGAGGGTTCAAATGGTGATAGAGAAATGATTGCTGCTTTAGACTTGGCAGGATTTCAGGTATATGATATATCTATAAATGATATGATATTAAATGAAAATTTATTAGAATCAATGAGAGGGATAGTATTTGTAGGAGGTTTTACATATGCAGATACATTAGGTTCAGCAAATGGCTGGTATAATGTAATTAAAAATAATGAAAATATTAAAAATCAGTTTAATAACTTTTATAATAAAAATTATACATTTAGTTTAGGAGTATGTAATGGTTTCCAATTAATGTCAAAATTAAAATGTTTAGATACTGAATTTGATTTAGTTAGCAATGATAGTGGTAGGTTTGAGAGTAGATTTGTAAATGTGAAGATTGAGAAAAATAATAATATATTCTTACAGAATTTAGAAGGTCTTGAAATGGGTATATGGATTGCTCATGGAGAAGGAAAGATTATAAGTAAAAATATAGAAGATCTAAATAAAAATTCAGTAATGAGATATTGTGATAATGATTACCCAATGAATCCAAATGGAAGTATAGATAATATAACTGGTATTAGTAGTAATAATGGTAGACATTTAGGAATGATGCCACACCCTGAAAGATGTATTATGAATTGGCAATTACCATATATATCTGATAATATATGTAATGAAATAAAAAATTTAGAATATAGTCCTTGGTTTTTAATGTTTAAGAATGCTTATGATTGGTGTTTATAATTTAGAATTTAATAAATTAATATCAATATCAGGTAATATAGGGTTACATAACCATAAATAATCCTTTAAATATGTATCAACTTTAAAGTCATCTGGGTAATAATGTAAAACTCCTTGATTAATATCAGTCATAAACTTATGATATTTTTTATTAATTAAATCAATAGATGATGGTGGTAAAATCATTAATAATTGTAAAGGAATAGATATTTTAATATTTGGATATAATTCATTATATGGAATATCAATTTTAATTTGTGAAGTATCCTCAATATTATCTATTTTTAATGATAGTAAATAGTTATAGACATCTAAAATTAAAGGAGAATTATTAAATCTATAATAGAATGTGGGATGATACTCTTGATGAAAATAATAATCTAATGTAAATTCTAAAGTTTCTAAATAATTTAATGAAATATCTCGGATATCTTTTGTACTTAATGTATTAAATTTATAATAATAATAGTTGTTCTTCCAATTTTTATGTCCAACTTTAATTAAATCTTCATTTTTATTTAATTGTGGATATAATTCCAACATATTTTTAAAATAATCTAATTGATTATCAAATTTTTTAATAAATGGTCTTTTGTTAAAATGATTATTTGACATATCAATTAATTTATCTGTTTCTATTTTTGATAATTCATGAAATAATTCTGTTAAAAAATTATAATTTATTTTGTAAGTATTTTTTTTCTTATTTTCAGTAACAATTAAAATATTCTCATTTAAATTATTTGATATATTTTTATAAAAATTTAATAATTCTTCTAAACTATTATTTTTTATAGATATAAATGATATATGTGGTACAAAATCATTACCTAGAAGAAATGATAGAAATACATAATTATTAATTAAATTATCTTTATCTATTGGAAAATATTCATTATAATATAATTTTATACTTTCTTTTAATTTATTAATTGATACATATAGAAATGGTTCATTATTTGGCATTTCTAAGAATAATGGTTCTCTTAAAAGATGAATATTAGTGTTATTTAATAAAGATAGCATAATAAGATCTGCATCTAAACCATAAATAATACTATCTTTTGTGATTTTATTTTTTGTCATATAATTATATATTTTATATTCACCTTCACCTTCATTATGGGAATCAGATAATATAGATTTAATATATTTGTATTTTTTATCACTATTGAGTTTATTATTAATTTGTTTAGATAATTCATCCATAAATTTAGTACCAGGACTAATTGCAGAAGAATTCCATTCATTCTTAATTAAATCAATTTCATTTGTAAGTTTTCTCTTTCTTAATGCTGATATTAATTTTTCATTTCTCCAATCTTTCATAAATCTTCTATTTCTTTGCTGAACCATTTTACTTCTTGGAGGAATTCCATCAATTGATATATAAAATAATTCTTTTGGTTTTACAAAATCAAAAATTTTATCAATATATTCTAATACAGATTTAATTAAATCTTTCTCAAAATCTTCATGATTTTCATAGGTGTTCTTTTTAAGTTCATTGCTACATCCATGAATACAACAATTAAAATCTAAAAATAAATTAGAAGGTTGATTATCAACATTTGATTTTATAACTTCTGGAAAATCATTAATTACTTTTCTAAAATATGATGGAATCCCCATATTATTTAGTATAAGTAATTTGTATTTAAATAAAATAATTCAATTTTTATATTTTTTATAATTTTAATTAAATTTAAATTTAATTAAATTTGAAATTAATTAAAAATATATTTTTTTAAATATTTATAAGTAAATATGATTACTGTTTCTATATTAGTAAGTCTTGGAGTAATATCAACA
>Ga0181568_10005953_pt1 | contig 10667 bp, 11 predicted proteins | sample 101ome_20_FD_133758 | JGI IMG/M metagenome (GOLD analysis project Ga0181568, IMG submission 133758) | Coastal salt marsh microbial communities from the Groves Creek Marsh, Skidaway Island, Georgia - 101404AT metaG (megahit assembly) | ecosystem: Environmental > Aquatic > Marine > Intertidal...
CAGCCGATACCCGCTCATCCTGGTGCGGGCTTTGCCACTGTCGCGCAGTAGAGAGGAGATGTTCATGAATGTTCAAGGTCAAATCACATGGCTGGCCAAGGCTGCATCGACGTCAGTTTACCACCCCAGTAGAATGCAGGCTTTGGTTCACGGAGCCGCAACTTAACCATGGATACAACGCGAATGGGACAGGGCATGATGACCGTCGCTGTTATCCTCGGCATGGTGCTGCTGACCTGGTACTTCAGCGGGGTCGAAGAAAGCAAACGCAACCCGAACCTCGAACCGGAGTCACACACATATGCCAACAGTATCGAGGTCCCGCTCAGGCAGAACCGCATGGGCCACTATCTGGTCACAGGCGCAATCAACGGTAAAGAAGTTGAGTTTCTGCTGGATACGGGTGCCACTGATGTCGTGATTCCCGAGGTCATTGCCAGGGAACTGAACCTGCCTTACGGCAATCGAGGGCAGGCGATGACGGCCAACGGGGTCGTCACCATCTTCCGGACCCGCATTGACGACCTCTCTATCGGAGACATTCATCTGCGCAACATAAATGCCAGCATTAATCCCGCCATGCCGAATGGCGCTATACTGCTTGGCATGAGCGCGCTTCGGCATATCGAGTTCACGCAGCAGGGCAGGACCCTGACGTTGCGACAGATTAGATAAAGGGACACTGACTTGGACTACTTCAGCGGCCTGACCATGACCGTGGCATCGGCCTTAGCAGAAGATGTGGGTGGCGGTGATCTCACCGCTGGCCTCATCGACCCAGACAAAACCGCAGCGGCGCGGGTGATATCCCGCCAGCCTGCTGTCATCTGTGGTCGACCCTGGGTTGATGAGGTGTTGCGCCAGGTCGATGGGTCAGCCTTGATCGAATGGCATGTCGAGGAAGGCGAACAGGTTGACGCCAATGCCCTGTTGTTCAGGCTATCCGGCAGGGCACGCAGCCTGCTGACTGCGGAACGTACCATGCTGAATTTTCTTCAGGTGCTGTCGGGTACTGCGACCAGGACCCGCCACTACACGTCACTGATCGATGACACGAATGCAACACTGCTGGATACCCGCAAGACGATACCCGGCCTGCGCCTCGCCCAGAAGTACGCCGTCAAAACCGGCGGTGCTGAAAATCACCGTACCGGCCTGTTTGATGCCTTTCTAATCAAGGAAAACCACATCCAGGCCGCCGGTTCGATCTCAGCCGCGATTCAGCGTGCTCGGGTTATCAAGGCCGGCGTGCGCATTGAAGTCGAAGTCGAAAACCAGGCAGAGCTGGAGGAAGCGATCGCGGCGGCGCCAGACTGGATCATGCTCGATAATTTTTCGCCAAAAGATACGGCCATGGCCGTTGCGCTCTGCCAGGGCACAGGGATCAAGCTCGAGGCTTCCGGTGGTATCGAAAACGCAGCAGCACTTAAAACAATCGCCGAAACCGGCGTCGACTACATCTCGCTCGGCACGCTGACCAAACATTGTGAGGCCATTGATTTATCGATGCGTTTCGAATGAGCGAGTGGTCGCGCTATCGGGCAGCATCCTATCATCTGGTTTTGTCGATCGCCGTCTTTCTGCTTCCTGCCGGTCTTATTCTGTTCGCGTGGTACCCAGACTTCTTTTTCGCCATCGATGGCGGCTGGCAGGGCACTCGCATCCTGCTGGCGGCGCACCTGGTTGCTGGCCCGGCACTGACACTGGCTGTCTATCGGGCTGGTAAAAAGGCCTGATACTCGATCTGGTCTGCATCAGCACCTTCCAGCTTGTCTGCCTCGCCGCGGGGCTCTATGTCATCTATAAAGAGCGACCCCTTTACTTCGTTTACTACGACCGCAGCTTCTACTCTGTCAATGCCAGTACATTTTCAAGGTTCGAGTCAGAGGCACCCAGAGCCGGCCAACTGGGAGGCAGAGCACCGCTGTTTGTCGCCGTCAGCATTCCTGACAATACGCTGGACGAAGCCGCTCTGCGGGAATCCCTGTACCTGGATGAGATTCCGCTTTGGGCGCATGGCCCCGGCTACAGGCCACTCGAGGAAAACATTAGGCAGATCGTCGGCGAGGGCTATGAATTTGCTTTCTTTGAGGGTGTGAGCGAGTCCAGAGCCCTGAAAGTCTGGCTCGCACAGCGCGGTGGTCGGGCGAATGAATTCGCGGTCTACCCGGTCATTGCTCGCTATGGCAGTCCACTGTTGGCGATTCGGAAACGCGATCAGGAGTTCATGGGCATCTTCAATCCTGACACCATGCGACCGGAACCCACATTTTAGGGCCAAAGGCCTGCCTGGAAACGAGTGCTGACAAATACTACGCTTTTTTTGTTTAAACTAGTGCCAGACCTGATTCAGATGGAAACCGCATGAATCTCAATGACATCGAAATATTTTCCTGCATCGATGACTCACGGCATGGCATTGTCGAGGCATTGTTCAAACCCCTGCAAATCGACCGCGGCAAAACAATCCTGACCTGCGGTGAGCCGGTCGATGGTCTTTACCTGCTGGAATCCGGTGAAGTTGAAATTACCCTCCCCGGCTTTGACGGCGTGCTGGCAACGCTCGGGCGGGGCAATGTCTTCGGTGAGGTTTCCCTGTTCAGCCCGGAGGATACAGCTTCTGCCACCGTCACGGTCTCATCCGATGCGGCAACACTAATGTTCTGCCCACGCTCTGCCCTGACCACGGTCATTGAAAGCGATGAATTGCTGGCGGCAGGTTTCTTTAAAGGCTGCACCACATTGATGGCAGAGCGATTGAGATCGACAAACAAGAAAATCAGCGGTGAAATCTCAAAAAGCACCCAGCTTGCCAGCTTGCTGGTCGAAGAAATTTCAAGCTCCGGCAATCTAGACCTCGTGCAGGAAGAACTTGAATCTTCGGGCACCAATATCGTCAGCGGCATGACCACTATTCTGAAACGGTTGCTGGTAATGAAACAGGCTGGCGAACCGATCGACCCGGCGGACATCGCTGCGCTTGCAGACAAGGCAAAAGATATCTACTACACCGATTTCGCTGTTTTCGAGAAAATTCAGAAGCAACTGGGCCTACTCAGCCAGCACCTGGAGAACATCAACCGGGTGCTAAGGCAACAGGAAGCGCTGGAGTTTGAAGGCGATATGGAGCTGAATGACTTCGATTAAAGTGGTGCCGGAAAGAGGACTCGAACCTCCGACCAATTGCTTACGAAGCAACTGCTCTACCAACTGAGCTATTCCGGCACAGGACCATCATTATACCAAAAGAACGAGGGTTTTAGCGGTCGGAGCACACCCGCTGTTCGTGCTACTGGGCTGTCGACTGGCAGACCTCATCGGAGTGCTGCTGGGCCCCAACTGCATCAGCAAAAAGCCAGCCTGCTAAAAACCGGTCGAGGTCTTTCTGGCGACAGGAAGCTGCTGCCAGTGACAGCAGCGCCGCGTAGGCTCGGTTGCCGGCTCTTGGCAATTCAGTCAATGAGAGATGATAGAACTCGCGCGCCAGCCTGCGCTCACCCAGCAGCTCCATCAGACTGCCTTTCAGTAGCAGGACCATCGCACGGTCTATCCGGTCGAGCGCGTCGATATTACGGTCGAGGTCTTCTATCAATCGGGCCAGGTATGCCACATCAATCTCTGCCGCGCGAAATTGGTGTTCCGCCAGGTACAAACCGAGCAGGGAGTGTTGCTCAGAATCGATGGGTTTTGATGCCAGCGTCGCGATATGCGCCTGGACCAGTTCACGCCAGTAGAGCTGATTCCATTGCCCGGCTGGGGTCGTCAGCAGATATTCAGCGACCTGGAAACCGGCCGGTTGTGACAAACTGGCCTGGCCACAATCATGATAAAGCAGCCCTGACTGGCACATTTTTGCTGCGCCCGGATTGAGGAAATACACGGGGCGGTCACTCTCATCGAGAAAGTGCCTCAGCGCCTCTGATTTCTCGCCTTCACTCAAAAAATACCCAACCAACCGGTCTGGCAGAAACGTGCCATATTGACTGAGCAGCCTGATATCAGGCCGTTCACCATCAACATGATGCAGATAGGCCAGCTGGGCCATCGACCAGCTGCCCATCGTGAATACAACAGCGTTTTCCGGCAGGCTGGCCAGCATCTGCCGTGCCAGTGGTTCCGACCAGTCCGCCTTGTTTTCGGCCACAACAGCATAATTGCGGTAAAGATTAGTTGTAACGAACAGCACAGGCAGGAAGAGCGAGACGATACCAGGCAGGTTCGAGCCCCGTGCGCGCACCAGCATTGCTTCAAGGCCAATGGCAAACCATGCGACTGAGATGACGTAGAGCGGCAAGGGATAGGCCAGCATGGCCGCGAGTTCCGGGCGCCCATACTCGAAATCTATGAGCAGTACCAAGAGAAGTGGCAACAAAAGGAAGAGCGACAGGCCCACGGCGATCGTCGCTTGCAGACGCTGCCATTGCAGGACAATGCCAATCGCGATCAAAGGCAACAGCAGTAAAGAAAACTGCCGGGTAAAATCACTGAGGTAAGCGGCGACGAACAACTTTTTGTCGGCCACCCCAACCAGCGGGTTGTTATCAACATCGAGATAAACCTCCCGCGCCAGGAAACCGAGAAATGCTTCCAGTGACGGAAAGGCACCGACGTGACTGAACCGAGCATCATCGGCAGTCACATACATCCAGAGGTATGGCAGCAGCCCAACACTGACACCCGCAATACCCGGCAATATATTTTTCGGCCTGATCAGTCTCAGGCTGATCAAGGCGATGGCCGGTGTAATCAGCAGGGTCAAAGGCCAATGATTGGCGAGCGCGGCCCCGTAAACCAGGCCCGCAGCGAGCACCCAGGGTTTCGCTTCGGCTTTTTGCCGGGCTTCGAGTGAGAGCAGCAGCACAGCCAGCATCAGCATGACGTTCAACATGTAGGCTTCGGCAACAATGGCCTGCTGCCAGAACAGGTTTGACGTCGCCAGGACCAGTACCGCTGTGATCGCCACCGGCAGAGAGATGCTGAGATGCCGTCTCAGCAGCAAATAGAACAGGCTGCAACTCAGAGCTGCCAGAACGCAGTTAGTCAGATGCACTTTATAGGCGACCGAGCCCACTGGCACCAGCAGGAACAACTGGCTGATCAGCACAAACAGCGGGTAACCGGGAGCGTGGGCGGTGCCCGCGTCGTAGGCGGCCATGATAAACAGGCCGTCATCCTCGAGGAGGGGAAAATCGTCCGTACAGCAGGCGTACCCCAGTGTCAGCGCCGCGATTATCAGCAACGCGACGTAGCGATCCGGTTTTTCCTGCAGGGTCATTGTTGTTTCACCGGGTGACCACCTGTCTCGAGAAGTCGCCATCCTATCAGGTCGCTCGTGCCAGCGCGCCGCCCGCAGCCAACTTAGCTGACTACAGGGCAAGCTAAACTGATAACATGCGCAACTTGACTGCCCTGCAGCGCCTGAGCCGAATAGCAGCGCAGCCGCACCCACTCTCTGCAACAGGAGTCAGCAGACATGGCCTTTGTCAGCACCAAGAAGATACTCGTCACCGGCGGCGCCGGTTTTCTGGGTTCGCACCTGTGTGAGAGACTGCTTAATATGGGGCACGAGGTCCTGTGCGTCGACAACTTTTATACCGGCAACAAACGCAACATTCTGCACCTGCTCGACGATAATCGCTTCGAGCTGATGCGACACGATGTCACTATGCCTTTGTATGTCGAGGTCGATGAAATTTACAACCTTGCCTGTCCGGCGTCACCGATTCACTACCAGCATGACCCGGTGCAGACCACCAAGACAAGCGTGCACGGCGCGATCAATATGCTGGGGCTGGCGAAACGCACCGGCGCCAGAATATTTCAGGCATCGACCAGCGAAGTCTATGGCGACCCGGAGATTCACCCTCAGGAGGAAAGCTACTGGGGTCGGGTCAATCCCATCGGTATTCGCGCCTGCTACGATGAAGGCAAGCGCTGCGCTGAAACCTTGTTCTTTGACTACAACCGCCAGCACGACCTGGAGATCAAGGTGGCTCGCATATTCAATACTTATGGGCCCAACATGCATCCGCACGATGGTCGCGTGGTATCCAACTTTATCGTCCAGGCACTCTCGGGTGAGTCGATAACGATCTACGGTGATGGCAGCCAGACCCGGTCGTTCTGCTATGTCGATGACCTGATTTCAGCCTTTATTGCGCTGATGGAATCCGACAAGGGGATTACGGGTCCGATCAACCTTGGCAATCCGAATGAATTTACGATTCTCGAACTGGCAGAAAAGGTGATTGAAATGACCGGCACCGGATCGGAACTCATTTTTGAACCGCTGCCGAGTGATGACCCAGTGCAGCGCCAGCCTGACATCAGCCTTGCCCGCCAGCTCCTTAACTGGCAGCCGAAGGTGCAACTGGAAGCTGGTATAGGCCATACGATTGCCTATTTCAAACAGCTGCTCGAACAGGGAGAGGTGACGCTTTAGCCAGGTAGAGCGCAGTGGAAACATAATGCCATGAAGGAGAGGCCCCTCATCACGATTGTTGTCCCGGTGTTCAACGAAGAGGAATCGTTGAGCAGTCTGGTCGCGCGTACCAACCAGGTTTTTGAAAGACTCGGCAGCTATGCCTGGAACTATATCTTCGTCAATGACGGCAGCACCGACAGCTCGCTCGAACTGCTGAAAGCTATGGCCAGCACCAACAGCAACGTCCGGGTCATTGACCTCTCCCGCAACTTCGGCAAGGAGGTCGCCCTTTCTGCCGGCGTGATCGAGAGTGAGGCCGCGGCCGTGATCTGCATGGATGCCGATCTGCAACATCCACCTGAAGTCATTCCCGAGCTGATTGAGCGCTGGGAAGCAGGGGTTGAAATCGTCGCTACCCGTCGGCTCAGCATGGAGGGCCAGCCTGCACTGCGCCGGCTCGGCTCCAGCACGTTCTACTGGCTGATGAACAAGATCTCGGATGTGGAAATGTCACCAGACACGACTGACTTCAGGCTGTTTGACCGAAAAACCGTCGATGTCTTCAAGCTACTGACCGAACGCGGCCGCATGTTCCGCGGCATCTTTGACTGGATGGGTTTCCACAAGGAGTTTGTCGAGTTTCACGCTGATGCCCGCACCACGGGAGACGCACGCTACTCGTACATGCAGCTGTTCCGACTGGCAATGAACTCGATCACGTCTTTTTCACTCTTCCCGCTTCGGTTGACCGGTTACCTCGGCCTGATCGTGACCTTCCTCAGTTCAATGCTCGGCATCTGGATGCTGATTACCCGCTATTTCATCAACGAACAGATGTTTACACCGCTGTCCTTCGTGGTCGTTGCCAATACCTTCCTTATTGGCCTGGTGCTGACGTCCATCGGCCTGATTGCACTCTACATCGGCAACATCCATGCGGAGGTCGCGAACCGGCCTCTGTACATCATTCGTGAACGCATCAACTTCGACTGAGCCCCGCACCCCATGCCAACCTTCAAAGTCCTAGAAAACCGGCACTTGTCTGAGCATACCTTCTGCCTCAGAACAGAGCGGCCCAGCGAAGCTATTATTGCCGGGCAGTGCTTCAACGTCGGTGTGCCGGGTTCCGGCGTCAATCGGGAGTACTCGATGTATTCCGATGCGAATGCGCCACACCTCGAGTTCCTGATTCGGCAGGTAGCGGGCGGCACAGTGAGTCCGGCACTGGCGGCCGTAAAACCAGGGGATTCCGTTGAGATCGATGGCCCTTACGGCGAATTTACCTTGAAGACGCCCGATGACAGCAGCCTGAAGTATTTATTCGTCTGCACCGGTACAGGTATCGCACCCTTTCACTCGTTTACCGCGACCTATCCCGACATCAACTGTGAGGTCCTGCATGGTGTACGTCAGGTTGACGAGCGGTATGACGCTGCAGACTATTCGACGGGTTGCTATAGCAGCGTGCTGTCACAGGCTGAGAATCCGCGGCGCGTGACCGACTATCTGAAATCTCATGCGATTGATCCAGATACTCTCGTCTACCTGTGCGGCAATCGCGCTATGATCATCGACGTTTTCGCCATTCTGCGAGACGCCGGCGTGCCCGGTGACAACCTGTTTACTGAAGTGTTCTTCTGACCCAGCGATGAAGGTCTCAATTTCCTATCCACCTATCGTTAACGAACTTGGCCAGAAAGCCATGGTCTCGCAGAATCGGAATGTCCAGTTCTTCAAGGAACCAACGTACCTTTTACCCGTGACCTATGCCCAGGCAGGCACCTGGCTCAAAAGTGAAGGTCACGACGTCTACTGGGACGACGGCAATGCCCAGCTGAAGACCTACGATGAATGGTTTGCCGATCTCGTTGCCTGGGAACCAGAAATGGTCGTGGTTGAAAGCACGACGCCAACCATGAAGTTCTATTGGCAGGCCATCACCGAGCTGAAGGCCGCTTTACCTGACACGATCATGGTCATGACCGGCTACCATGCCATGCGTAAACCTGAAGAAACACTGGATGCCTGCCCTGCCGACATCGTCCTGTTGAGCAATCATGTCGATTTCGCTCTGCATCGGCTGGTAGATCACATCGCCAGGCATCCCGACTGGCGCACCCGTTCCGAACTCGAAGGCCTGGTGATTCGCCGGGCAACAGGTGACCTCATTGCCTCGAGCCAGTCTGAATATCACCATACCGGCAGCTTCCGCCAGGTGGAGCCGCTGGATAACTCGCCACTGGTAGACCGGGCGCTGGTCCAATGGCAGCGTTACGCTTACGAGAACGGTAATTTCCTGCAGACACCGGGCACCTACGCCACCTCGGTGATCCGAGACTGTATGTTTGGCAAGTGCACTTTCTGCCGCTACAACGGCCCGGACCTGACGTTCTCCATGATGAGCGTCGAGCGCAGCCTGGATGAATACCAGGACCTGATCGAAAACCACGGCGTGAAGGAAATCTTCGATGACTCCGGCGTCTGGTATCGCGGGCGCGAGGCACGCGCCTTCGCCCAGGGAATTATCGATCGGGGCCTGCATAAGAAAGGCTGCTACTTCGGCATCAACACCCGCTTCGAATATCTGGATGAAGAAACCATCAAACTGATGGCGCAGGCGAATTTCCGCTTTGTCCTGCTAGGCTACGAGGCTGCCGACGATGAAACCCTGCAGCGCCTGAACAAGGGCTACCAGCTGCAGCATGTTGAGAAGTGCCTGACCTGGCTTACGCAATACGGCCTGCACCCGCACCTGACGATCATGGTGGGCTACTACTGGCAGACCCGCGAGCAGCTAGATAAGACCGTCAGCGAAGTGAAACGGCTGATGTTTTCCGGGCTTGCCCGCACCCTGCAGGTCACGCTGTGCACGCCGCTTGACTATACGCCTTATCACCGGGAGTGCATCGACAAGGATGTGCTGCTGACTGAAGACTACGATGATTTTGACATGAGCAAGCTCATTGTCGAAACGACCCTGCCCCACGATGCCTACTACCAGGCTGTACGCGAGATGTACTCAATTGCCTTCCATCCACGCTTCATTCTGCGCCAGGTCCGTTTCCTGCTACGGTTCAGGAAGCGCGAATGGCAGTTCCTGTTTACCTACAGCCTGCGCGCGATCCGCCGGGTCAGGCAGCACATCTTTAACCTGACCAGATACGAAACGCGGTGAAGCCAGTATGGCGCCCCGGTTCAGCATCATCATTCCCGTCAAGGCAATTAATGACTATGTCAGGGAGACCGTCCCGCACATTCTGAACCTGGCCAACCAGGACTGGGAACTGATGATCATCCCGAATGCATCAGACACCAGCGAATGGGACGACCCCCGAATCAAGGTGATTGCCTCAGGCCGGGTTGGCCCCGCGAAAAAGCGCGATCAAGGCGCGGATCTGGCACAGGGTGAGATCCTGGTATTCCTCGATGATGATTCTTATCCGGCGTTAGACCTGCTTGACGTCGCTGCGGCACACTTTTCTGACCCGGATGTCGTCGCCCTCGGCGGCCCTGCTGTTACACCACCGCACGACTCTTTCTGGCAGAAGGTTTCAGGGGCAGTTTTCCTCAGTCGACTGTCCGGCGGCACGCCGGAACGCTATGTACCGGTGGGTGAGGTGCGCCCTGTTGATGACTGGCCCTCGGTCAACCTGATGGTAAGGCGTGAGGCCTTTCTTGATATTGGCGGCTTTAACTCACCCTACTGGCCCGGTGAAGACACGAAACTCTGCCTCGACCTGGTCACAAAGACAGGTAGAAAACTGCTCTATGTGCCCGAACTCATCGTCTGGCACCATCGCCGTGCCGGGCTCGCTGCACATCTGAAACAGGTTGGCAGTTATGGTCTCCACAGAGGCTTCTTTGCCAAGCGCTTTCCGGAGACGTCGCGGCGCCCCATGTACTTTCTACCAATGCTGTTCCTGCTGTTCACCATTTTCAGTCTGGGTTACTCGCTGTACCCGCCAGCCCTGCAGATACTTCTGGTGTGCGGATGGTTCTTCTATACAGCTGCATTGATGATTGCATTCGCGACGATAATGTCACATGAGCGACTGGCCGTTGCTATCGTCGCGATCGGCTATACGTTTCTAAGCCATCTGACTTATGGCGCAGCGTTTTTAAGGGGACTGCTCACCAAAGAACTGGTCAGTAAGTTGCGCTAATATCAATGCTCAGGCTCTACATGTAAACACATCATGAACGTTCCTTTTCTCGATTTGAATCAGCAAATGGCCGGCATTCG